>OMKS01002203.1_pt1 | contig 16480 bp, 14 predicted proteins | sample 1674721 | NCBI WGS metagenome assembly OMKS01 (sample SAMN06264996, study PRJEB25208) | sediment metagenome | isolation source: hot spring sediment | place: USA: California | collected 2014-09-02
TTATACTCCAGATAAAATATCAAACGTTAAAAATCAAAAATGCAAACGCCCCTTTCAGGCCGGACTTGCTTATTTTTGATTTTTGATTTTTTCTTATGCCATTTCAAAAATATCCAGCCCGTCCATTTCGTGCAGACTCTTTCCGGCCGGGACCATCGGCCAGACGTTTTCTTCCGGATCGACGCGGAAATCAACCACGACCGGGCGGGTTTCTTCAAGCATCTTTTCAATTGCCGCAGGCACCTGGTCTTTTTTATCGACGGTGATGCCGACAACCCCGAACGCCTCGGCCAGTCGTACAAAATCCGGATTCTGAAGACAGCTCTGCGAATATCGCCGGCCGTAAAACAGCTCCTGCCACTGGCGCACCATCCCCATAAAGCCGTTATTGAGCAGACAGACCTTGATCGGCAGGTCGTACATCACGGCCGTGGAAAGTTCGGTCAGCGTCATATTAAAGCTGCTGTCGCCGTCAATGTCGATGACCGTCTGGTCGGGGCAGCCCAATTTGGCGCCAATGGCCGCCGGCAGACCAAAGCCCATTGTCCCCAGTCCGCCGGACGTGATCAACTGCCGCGGATGGTTGAATTTGTAGAACTGCGCCGCCCACATCTGGTGCTGGCCGACGCCGGTACAGATCACGGCGTTGCCCTGCGTTTGACGGTGCAGCTCTTCAATCACATACTGCGGCTTGATGACGTCGGCGCTGCGATCGTAACAGAACGGGTGTTTGGCCTTCCAGGAGGCGATCTGCTCGAACCAGTCTTTGCGCGGCCGATACTCCACCATGGTCATCATGGCTTCGAGTACCTCGCGGGCGTCGCCGACGACCGGAATATCCACATTCACGTTTTTGGATATACTGGCCGGATCCATGTCAATATGAATGATTTTGGCGTGCGGCGCAAAGGTCTTTAGCGAACCGGTCACACGGTCATCGAACCGCGCCCCGACCGAAATCAGCAAGTCGCAATTCTGCACCGCATAATTGGCGTACGCCGAGCCGTGCATGCCCAGCATATCCAGCGATTCGGGCCGCGCCTGATCGTAGGCGCCCAGTCCCATTAGCGTCATCGTAACGGGGATATTGGCCTTTTGGGCAAACTGCCGCAGGGCGTCGGACGCACCGGAGAGAATGACCCCGCCGCCGATATACAGCACCGGCTTTTTGGATTCATTGATCGCCCGGGCCGCGTTGGCGATCTGACGGGAATGCCCCTGATAGCGCACTTTGTATCCCGGCAGCTCAATTTCGCTTTTGGGCGGAATCGGACATTGAGCAATCTGCATATTGACCGGCACATCCACCAAAACCGGCCCCGGACGTCCGGTTTGAGCAATATAAAACGCCTCGCGAATCGCCTGGGCCAGTTCGTTGGGATCTTTGACGATGACATTATGCTTGGTCACCGGACGGGTAATGCCGGTGGTATCGGCTTCCTGAAAGGCGTCGTTGCCGATCAGATCGGTCCGCACCTGCCCCGTGATGGCGACCAGGGGCACCGAGTCCATCATCGCCGTGGCCAGTCCCGTCGTCAGATTGGTCGCGCCCGGGCCGGAGGTGGCCACCACCACGCCGACCTTGCCCGTCGCGCGGGCATATGCATCAGCCATATGGCAACCGCCCTGCTCATGACGGGGGATGATGAACTTGATCGGAGCGTCATACAGCTTATCAAAAAACGGCAGCACCACCCCGCCCAGATAGCCGAACATCACTTCGACCCCTTGCTCCAGAAGCATATCGACCATCACCTGGCTCCCGGGCTTATAGACGATGCCGTCTTGAGGGGTTGTTTTGGTTTTAATCATATTGTTCTCCGTAAAAAAGGTAAACTGCAACAATAATTCATATTATATGCAACACATTCGTTCAATCGCTATGAGCAAGGCAGGCGGCGCGGGGCGCCGCACAGGAAAGAGGCCGCACAAGCCGCACAGCGGGCGCAGCAATTGTTCGGGAATGGGACACAGGAAACGCAAGAAATGCCCGTCTCCGATAAGGCGGATCCGGCGTGAGGAAACTAAAATGTCTCTATTCCTGATAAACATTTCGTTATTCCAGTGTCTGCGGGGTTATAAGCGTTGACCGACCGACCCGCTTGCTCGCTCCGAGCGAACAAACTGATCCGGACGGGTTCAATTGCCCGACCGCAGAACCAAAACCACACTCTTGACTTGTCGTGTTTCAGGTCAAACAGACACCGCTGTTTCAGCATCTATTTGAAGATAATTAATTAAGTTTACCATTATCGACATCGATTGTCAAACGTTTTTCGCATTTTTTTGGCGTATTTTTTTTGCCCTGCCAAAACCCAACTTTCAGGTTACATCCGTTCTAAAACTAATACAATAATCCTATTGACCTTATTTTTTACATCCGTTACGCTAAGTCTGCAATAGTTGCGAGGTGCACGTTTGTTGCGCATTTTTGCTCACATTGGGGATTGTGGTTATCCGCAGCAGATAAAGGGTCCACGGCGTGTTGGCCTGTGAACATTTATTATATCGGGAGTAACGAGCATGAGAACGTTGTCATTTCTTCTGGTCCTGTGCGGTGTGGTACTTGGTTCGGCAAACGCGGCCATTGTCGATATCACACATCCTGACGACCCTGTTTTCGGCCTACCGGAAGATCGCTGGCCGTCAGGTGAGTCTCCCCGGCATGCGATTGACAAGAATGCAGACACCAAATATCTGAACTTCAGAGACGGCCAGACGGCCGGAATTGTTATTTCTCCGCAACTGGGAACCGGCTCCGACAAGCCGACACTGGTGTGCGGGATTGCGGTAACAACCGGCAATGATGCGCCCGACCGAGACCCTTACAGCTTTGAGTTGTACGGCTCCAACGGGACCGCCGAAGACGGCCCATGGACGCTGATTGCCTCCGGCCCGTTTATTGATTTTATACGCAGCGAGTGGCCGCGAAAAACAAGCAACGAAACACCGATCTTTTTCCGCAATCAAACGGAGTATTTACACTATCGCGTTATGTTTCCGGTATTGGCCGGTGACGGAATTTTTCAAATTGCCGAGATTCAATTGCTGTCGCCTCAGCAGATCGACGGGTGGTACAATCTTTTTGACGGAAAGACGCTTCAAGGCTGGACGGCCAGCGAGAATAAAGACACCTTCAGTGTTGTTGACGGTATGATTAAAGCCAAAGGGCCGCGCAGTCATCTGTTTTATACCGGGCCGGTGATGGGAGCCAACTTCAAAAACTTTGAGCTGAAGGTGGATGTTTTGACCAAACCCAGAGCCAACTCGGGCATTTACTTCCACACCCAATACCAGGAAACCGGCTGGCCGGACAAGGGGTATGAAGTGCAGGTCAACAACAGTCACAGCGACTGGCGGCGCACCGCGGGGTTATATGCGGTTGACGATGTGCGCCAGGCGCCGGCAAATGACAATGAGTGGTTTAATATGCATATCATCGTTCGCGACAAACACATTATCGTCAAGGTTGACGGTGAAGTCGTTGTGGATTACACCGAGCCGGAGGGCATCAGCCAGACCGGTTACCCCAACATGCCCGGCCGTAAAATATCCAGCGGCACGTTTGCCATCCAGGGACACGATCCCGGCAGCGAGATGTATTTTAAAAACATTTATGTCAAGCCGCTGCCATAGCCAAAGGGGCGATCAGACGACCCCGTAAACACTTGAATACGGTGATACAAAGGCGCAGCTTCGGCCGGGCCCTTGCTGGAGTATGCGGTTCGCCGCAATTCAGTTGAGATCAGGAAAGACCAATCTCTGGAGTCATGCCGGTACATGGGTATCGGCATTTTCTATTTGCATCGGGCGTATCTCTGTAATTTGAATGTGCACGTGCAAAAGGGTTTTTCTTGACAGGACAGATCGGCGCCGATAAGATGATATTCTGGTTTAATTTTAAGGAATTCCGCTATGGATTGCCCTGTTTGCCGAACGCCGATGATCGTCTTCGAGCTGGATGAGGTTGAAACGGATTATTGCACGGAGTGTCAAGGGATTTGGCTGGACGCCGGAGAACTTGAGATTCTATTGGACGATGCCGAGCGGACACGGCGTTTGCTGTGCTCCTTTCAGCCGACGGATACCGATGAAACGCTGCGGCCGTGTCCTATCTGTCGAAAATCGATGCAGAAAGTGCTCATCGGACACGGCGAAAAGACCGTGCTGACCGATCGTTGCACCAAATCACACGGCTTGTGGTTTGACCGAGGCGAATTGATCGACGTGCTTGAACAGGGATCGTTTGACCCGGAAGGCAAGGTGGCCAATCTGTTGCGCGAAATGTACCCGCCGGAAGATTGAATTTCCGAAACGCCAGTGCAACAGAATGCACCGTTTTTCATCTGTAAAGCATAAGCCGAAACCCAAATGTTCACTTTTTCAGGAGCTGAAGAAATGATAGGCATAATTACCGCACTGATTGTTCTTGTTCTTTTGGTGGTGTTGTTTGTCGGTATTTATAACGCTCTTGTCCGGCTGCGCAATCAGGTGGACAACGCCTGGTCGCAGATCGACGTCCAGCTCAAACGGCGGCACGATTTGATTCCCAATCTGGTCGAAACCGCCAAAGGCTATATGACACACGAACGGGAGACGTTTGAGAAAATCACCGAGGCCCGCAGCAAAGCCATGGGGGCGCACAGCGTGGCCGAGGCATCCAAGGCCGAGGGACAACTGACCGAGGCGCTGAGCAAGTTTATGCTGGTCGTGGAAAACTATCCCGACCTGAAGGCCAATCAGAATTTCCTGTCGCTGCAGGAAACCCTGACCAGCACTGAAAACAAAATCGCCTTCGCACGCCAGGGCTACAACGACCAGGTACTGTTCTATAACAATAAAATCCAGATGTTCCCGTCGAACCTTGTTGCCGGGATGTTCAATTTCACCAAACGCGATTACTTTGAAATCGAAAACGAAGCCGAACGCTCTGTCCCGCAGGTTAAATTTTAGTTTTTAGTTCTTAGTTTTTAGTTTTTGTGCTGAGTCGGATAAATGACTGTACAGGCAGGGCATACGGTGCGTGAAAAAAGTTATCATTTTGCAGTTCGCATTGTGAAACTCAGCTTATGGTTAAAAGACAAACAGCATTATGAACTTTCAGGACAATTGATCCGTTCGGGAACCGGCATCGGCGCGAATGTCGAAGAGGCTGCCGCCAGCCACAGTCGAAAAGAATTTTTTTACAAAATGGCAATCGCGTCAAAGGAGGCCAGAGAAACGCATTATTGGATAAGATTGTTAAGGGATTGTGATATTCTGACCGACAAACAGTCAACCTCCCTGCTTAATGAATGCAACGAATTGATAAAAATGTTGACCAGTATCGTAAAAACAAGCAATACAACAACTCAAAACTCAAAACTCAAAACTCAAGACTTAAAACTAATACTATGTGGGAACAGATTCGCGTCAATAAACGGAATTCGGTGATCTTGCTCGGCCTGATGGGGGCGGCGCTGTGCGGACTGGGGTTTTTGCTCGGATTCGCCTTCGGGGGCGGCCCGGACGCCGGCTGGATCGGCATTTTCATTGCCACCTGCGTCTGGCTGGTGATGATGCTGGTCAGTCTGTACGGGGGCGATCAGATTCTGCTGGCCTCCAGTCGGGCCACGCCGGTTACTGAAGATGTCCATCCGCAGCTCTTTAACATCGTTGAAGAAATGACCATCGCGGCCAATCTGCCGAAGATGCCGAAAATTTACATTATCAACGACCCGGCGCCGAACGCCTTTGCGACCGGCCGCGACCCGCAGCACGCCTCGGTGGCGGTGACCGCCGGGCTGCTGGGCAAACTCAATCGCGACGAGTTGCAGGGCGTCATCGCCCACGAAATCAGCCATATCCTTCATCGCGACATTTTGTATGTCACGGTAGCCGGCGTGATGCTCGGAGCGATTGTGCTGCTGAGCCAGATATTTTTCCGCGGCATGTTTTACAGCGCGTTGGGCGGACGACGCTATTCCTCGCGGTCGCGGGGCGGCGGCGGAGCGCAGGCGCTGATCATGATATTGGCGATCATCGCGGCCATTTTGGCGCCGCTGTTTGCCCAGATTCTGTATTTCAGTCTGTCGCGCAAACGGGAATATCTGGCCGATGCCGGGGCGGTCCGGCTGACACGGTATCCGCAGGGACTGGCCGGGGCGCTGGAAAAGATCGCCGGAACCAACATTTCAATGGAATCGGCCAACAAAGCCACCGCGCCGATGTATATCGCCAACCCCTTCCGCGGCAAAAAGGCAATGAATCTGTTCAGTACGCACCCGCCCATCGAAGAACGCATTCGGATTTTACGCACGATGGCTCACGGAGCCGGGTATCGAGATTATAATCAGGCGTTCGAGCAGGTTACACATCGGGGCGGTGTTATTCCCCCATCGGCGGTCAAACCCGATGAACAAGTCGGCCTGCGCCAAGGCGACGCCTCCGCTCAGCCCATTTCCCCGAAACATTCACATCGCCAAGTCGGTGATATTATGCGCAAGGTCAACGGCTTTACCTTCATTCCCTGTGCCTGCGGGCTGCGGCTCAAGCTGCCGCCCGATTTCAAAAGCAGAACCGTCCAGTGCCCCCGCTGCAAACGCACCCACAACACCTAAGCCGGACGATTGATTTTTAGAATGACCAATGCCGTTATTTTGTCTTCTGTCTTCTGGTTTCCGAGACAATTTACCGCATAACCCATTCCTGCTCGATCAACTCGAGGGTCGCACGATCGCGCCGGGCGGCGTCGGCGCCGACATTATAGCGGAGTTGAAGAGTCTTTTGCAGAAACACCTTAACGGGGCTGCCTTCTTCGTCGGTCCGAGTTGGATGCAAAATCGCCGTCGTTTCATTGCTCAGCCCTGCAATAAAAAAACTGACTTCGCTGGCTTTGAGGTTAAAATCTTTCCAGATAACGACAAAATCCCGCGCGTTGTCCGCCCCGCGACGAATCCGGTTGTCCCTAAAATCCAGCGATTCGAGAAACGGATAGCTGCCCTGATGTCTGAGCTTGATCGTCTCAAAAACACCTTTGGGGATACCAAACCCGGCGGGGATAATCTCAAAATTATCCGTGACCAGCTCGCAGGTTGGGACAAACGGCACATCCGAATGATCGCTGTCGTTGGTCAGCGACAGAATGAGGTACCAAAAACGTTCCGGCGTCTGACGACCCGGTACACGCAGCATCATTTGACGGGGATGTTCAAACTGGACGGTGAGCGTCCATTCAGTCGGCTTTTGAACCATCGCCGGTGTGGGAAAAGCCGCACCCCCGGCAGCTGAAAGACCCACTAACCCGACCAACAGAATCATTACCTGTCTTTTCATTGACTATTCCTTATCCAGTATCACAACAAATCTGCCTTTTCAACCGTATTTTACCCCAATTCGCTCCGACGGTAAAGGATTTTATAACGAAAAGAAACATCCTCTTTTACAATAAATCCGGATTGCTGCATTGACAGAACGAGGCTGTCATTGCATAATAAAAGTTTTGGCCTGTGGATTGCCTTTGAAAAATGAGGGGCTGTTTGCAATCGTGCCCTATATCAGGCTTAATACATCTGTTATTTGTGGAATGATCAGCCGTCAGGAGAGTCGATATGAAAAACCAACCTTTGGATACGCATGTTCATGCCGACAAGGCGCCGGCAATCGAAAAACTGTTTCGCGCGGCCATCAAAGCGGACGCCAGCGACCTCCACCTGAAAGTCGGAATGCCCCCCAAGCTTCGTGTCCACAGCAAACTGAAAAGCACCACCGGTGAAGTATTGACCGAGGAACGTATTGAGGAGCTTGTTTTTGAGATTATGAGTCCGGCTCAGAAGCAGTACTTTCTCGAACACGGGGCGCTGGATTTTGCCTATCAGGTAGGCGAAATGGATCGGTTTCGTATCAACGCCTTTCGTCAGCGCAGTTTTGTGAGCATGGCCGCCCGGCGGATCAGCGGTCGCATTCCTCCGTTTGAAACGCTGCATGTCCCCCCGATTGTGGAAAAGATCGCCGAAAGCCACGACGGAATGATTCTGGTGACCGGACCGACCGGATCGGGCAAGAGTACCACCATCGCCTCAATGATTGATCACATCAACACCACCACAGCCGCTCATATTGTAACGATTGAAGACCCGCTTGAATTTCTGCATGTGGATAAGAAATCGATCGTCTCTCAGCGTGAAATCGGCATTGACGTACCGAATTTTGATGAGGCGCTGCGCAGCATGATGCGTCAGGACCCGGACGTGGTACTGGTGGGTGAAATCCGGGACAATGAGACGCTGACCGCCGCGATGCGGGCGGCTGAAACCGGACACCTGGTCTTCGGAACACTGCACTCCAACAATTGCTCTCAGACAATACAGCGTGTTCTGGACATGTTCCCGCAGGAAGAACGGGACTTGGCGCGTCAGACGTTTTCGCTGACCATTCGTGCGGTCATCAGTCAACAGCTTCTGCCCGGCATTCGCCCCGATGTGCCGCGGGTTCCGGCGGTGGAGATTATGATTAATACGCCGATTGTGCGCAAGCTGATTCGCGAAGAGCGCGAGTCCGACCTTCCGGCGGCGATTCGCGCCGGCGAAGGCGAAGGGATGCAGGACTATACCGAAAGCCTGCGCCGCCTTGTCGAAGAAGAATACATCGATTTGAAAAAGGCGCTGGAATATGCACCGAATGTCGAAGAATTGAAGATGGCGATGAAAGGGATTCGTTCCGGTGCAAGCGGAATTCTGTAACGCTCAGACGCTGCGGGGCATCGCCTCACTTGTCGGCCTCGACCGGAGTACGCATCCCATGTCAACAATCAAAAAGGCCGCAGGCAAACAGACGCAAGATAAGGTTTTGGAGTCAAGACAATGAGTGGTATGCTGGCAACAGGTTTGGACATCGGAGGGTATATCGAAGCATGGAAAGGCGTGCTGATGGCCGCGGCGTTTTTCGGATGGATGCCGCTGGTCAATTGGGTGCATACCGACTCACAGGCCGTGCGGACCAACAAACAGGCCTGGACGGCGGGCATCGCGGCCATCGGTGCGATCGCTTTGCTGGTATGGATGTTAATTCCGGCGTTCTTTATCGGGTTTCTGTTGTATCTGCTCAGCGTCGGGGCGGTCACCGTGGCGTATGTGGTGCACCGAAACGCCCGCGTCTCGGATTTTGAGCGGGTACTGACGCCCGAACACCTCAAAGGACTTCTGATTGACGAGAACAAAAAACTCGAAAAACTCAGCATGGGTATGTCCTTTGTGACCGGTAATAAAAATGAAGTGCCGCTGCCCACGCCGAAAACACGCGAAGCGGAAGGGTTCGTGCTGACGTGCGAGATTCTCGACGATGCCATCTGGCGGCGCGCCGATGAGATCAGCTTCATCCCTCAGAAAGACGAGTATGCGGTGGTCTATCTGATCGACGGCATTCCGATGAAGCAGCCGGCTCGTACCAAAGAGGAGATAGACAATTTTATTTACTACGTCAAACAGCTTGCCGGTCTGGAAGTGGAAGAAAAACGCAAGCCCCAGCAGGGCCGTTTCAAAGCCATCAAAGAGAAAGAATTGAAGACCGAATGGCAGGTCAACACCTCCGGGTCAACCGCCGGCGAACAAGTCCGGCTGGAGCGGATTTCCGAGCTGGTATCGCGTAAACTCGACGATCTGGGACTCAACGAAAATCAGTTTGAATCGATTCGTTCGCTGCGCGACTTGGAAGGCGGCGGCGTCATCATTGTCTCGGGGACGCCCAAAAGCGGCAAAACCAGCACCCTTTATACGCTGCTGGGCAACCATGACCCGTTTCTGAACAACATCAATACGCTTGAAAAAAAACCGGCGGCCGAGTTGCAGAATATCACGCAAAATATCTTTACCATGACCGACACCGGCACCACGACGTATTCCCGCCGGTTTCAGACATTGCTTCGGCGCGGCCCGGACATCGTCGGTATTGAAGAATGCGAGGACGCCCAGTCCGCCAAACTGGCGTGCGCCGCGGCTAAAGACGGACGTATCGTTTACGCCACGCTGGAAGCGTCAAGCGTCAGTCAGACCATTGAAAAATGGCTGAAACTGGTCGGCGACAAAACCCTCGTGGCCGAGACGCTCACGGCCATCCTCAATCAGCGGCTGGTTCGCACCCTGTGTCCGGACTGCCGTCAGCCCTATCAGCCCAATCAGGCCCTGTTCAAAAAATTCAATATACCCGCCAACGAAGTGGGAATGTTTTATCGTCCCGGCGAAATCGAATACGATAAACACGGAAAACCGATTGTCTGCGAAAAATGCCAGGGCACCGGCTTTTTCGGACGCACGGGGATGTTTGAGACCATTCGCATCACCGATGACTTGCGCGAAGTGATTAAAAGCGCCAAGTCGCCCCAGGAAATTGCCACCGCCTTCCGCAAGGCGGGCATGCTCTATATGCAGGAGCAATCCATTAAGAAGGTGACGATGGGTGTCACGTCCATTAACGAAGTCATTCGGAATTTCTCGACAAAGTCTTAATCCTGACGGTTCAAGGGGTGTTCAATGACCACGGCCATTATCCTGCTGATTATTGTTCTGACGGTGATTCATTTTTATCTGAAGTGTTCGCTGATGACCTCGTTTTCCACGTTGGTTGCGGCGATCTTTGCCACCGTGATTGCGTTCAGCTATCACGAAGCCATGGCGGATTTGTTCATCTCGCGCGGCTACGGCGCGGATTGGGCGCTGGCCGGCTGCTACGTGTTGGCGTTTATTCTCGGTTCGGCCCTGTTTCGCGCGTTGGCGGATTTGCTGGTCGGAAGCAGCATCGACCTGGGTAAACACGCGCGAGTCGCCGCGTCGCTGATCTGCGGACTGATCACCGGCGTGATCATCGCGGGCAATCTTCTGGTATCGATGGGCTTAATGCCGGTTCAGCACAAAGTCATTTACAGCCGATTTCCGGCCGACCGACAAATAATTCTGACCAATCCCCAGTTGCCGGTCGTGAACGCCGACGGTTTTGTTACCGGGCTGTTCAGTTGGCTTAGTCGGGGCGCACTGGCGTCTGATACCAGTTTTGCCGTGGTACAGACTGACTTTTTGAACAAAATCCACCTCAATCGGTATTATATCCAGAAAGATGTGCAATCCATTGCCTCGCGCAAATGTCTGTCGCTGCCGCCCCGAGACAAAAAGCCGATACGCCTCTGGTCCGTTCCGGAAAAAGGAAACTATACGGTCGTTCGGATCGGTATCGTCTCCAAAAGCATCCCGGACGGCGGCGCCAACAACGCTGCCGGCCAAATCAAATTCGGGATGGCTCAGCTTCGACTGATCTGTAAACCGGCAGGCGAAGCGGATCATCTGCGGGGCGTCGGCGAGGCGATCCTGCCGGCCGGATTGCTGCAATACCGCAATCCGAATCGCCCGACGGAAGGCAAGCAGTTCGTCGCAAAGGGGCTGGACGACGTGATCGAGCCTGATGATACGCTGGGAATGCGGGAACGGATGCTGTGGGTGGATGTGGCCTTCAAAGTCCCCGACGGAATGAAGCCGGTGATGTTCCAATTCAAGCAGAACGCGATGATCAGTCTGCTCGGCCTTGAGCCGGTTCAGTCAACGCCGGAGATTGAACGAGAGCTGGACGCACCGGAAGAAAAAGAGCCTCAGGCTCAGCCGGCCGAAGGCGCGGGATTTTAGGCCTTGCCATGAGCCGGGAGGACATTGTTTTTCTCAACGTTGCCACATATGATTTGATGCGGCCGTCTGTTTACCACTGCGCCTCGAAATAGGGGCCTATGGGGCCGTCGGGTTTGGGTTTGGGACGGCTCTTGATGATGGCCTCGGCAACGGGCACATCGTTTTTTCGAGTGATTTTCAGATTGGAGTGGTCGGTTTCGACAATCGCCACCGGCCGGCCCAGCGCCTCGACCAACTGCGCATCGTCGGTCACCGCGGCGCGATCAAGGCGCTTCAGATTGGCATACGCCCGGCGAAGCAGCGCGGCCTCAAACACCTGCGGCGTCTGGGCCTCGTAGAGGTTGTCGCGCCGGACGGTATTGACGATGTTGCCGTCTTGAGCCTGTTTGAGCGTCGCGACCACCGGGCAGGCCAGAATCGCCGCCCCCGTCTCGGCGGCTTTGGCAAACACCGCGTCCACCCACTCATTCGTCAGACAGCACCGCACCGCGTCGTGCACGGCAATCAGGTCGATCTCGTCGCCGATTTTCTCAAGCGCATTGGCGACGGTCTCAAAGCGTTCCCTGCCGCCGAAACACAGTTTGACGCCGTGAAAGCCCAGCATCGCACCCCATTTGACCGTGACCAGTTCCTCATCGTCCGGGCTGATGGCCAGCAGAATCTGTTTGACCTCGTCGCGGTCGGAAAAAAACTCGATGCTCCGCAGAAACGCCGCCCGCCCGCTGACCTCGATAAACGGCTTTTTTCGGTCGCCGCCGAACCGCGTGCCAGCCCCGGCCGCACATATGATCACTGCCGTGCTTTTCATTTTGCGATGCTGCCCTTTCCTGTCTTGTAGGGTTCACTTGCCCGTTATGATCATCTCGTTCGGCCATCGTACCGGCCATCGGAGCCAAAATCAACACCCTCTTTGGCGCGCGGCAAGATACACCCGCCGGCGGCGACCGGCTCAGCTAAAGTCGGCTGTTTTGACGTCGAGCAATTTATACTGAATCAGACCGCGGGGGACATTGACCTCAACTTTTTCGCCGGGGGCAAGGCCAAACAGCGCCTCGCCGACAGGAGATTTAATGGAGATACCGTTGTCAACAACATCGGCGTCATACGGCCCAAGCAGATGATAGACCACCGTCTGTTGATTGTCCAGATTACACAGCGTAACCACCGTACCGAAATCGGCCCGGTCGCAGGAGACCTGCCTGCAATCGATTACTTTGGAAAAGTTGAGCTTGCCGCGAATCTCGGCCAGTCGGCCCTCGATAAAGCCCAACTGCTGGCGGCCGTAAATGTATTCGCCGTTTTCTTTCAAGTCGCCCTGCTCGCGGGCCTCGGCGACGCGCTGGCGCACCCGGACGGCCTCCTTTTCCAGTTCGCTCAACTCCTCTTTGAGCTTGTCATACCCCGTCTGTGAAATCGGCATAATGTCATGCATTCGAAACTCTCCGAATTGTCGCAGTTCATTGTTTCGCGGGAGTATAGCAGACGACGCCGCGACCGTAAAGCTGTTTTTATTGTACAAAAAAAAGACTTCATATATCTGGCTTTTGAAGCTGTCTGTTGAATCCGGCAGCCGGTCGTGGTATGATAAGCCACTTATGAGCAAATCCGAGTTTAAGATACACAGTGCGTTCCAGCCGCGGGGCGACCAGCCTGCGGCGATAGAGAAGCTGACATCAGGCGTTGTGCATGGCCGGCGGTATCAGACGCTGCTGGGGGTCACCGGCAGCGGCAAGACGTTTACGATGGCCAATGTCATTGCGCGCGTGGGCAAGCCCGCGCTGGTCATCTCGCACAACAAGACGCTGGCGGCCCAGCTTTTCGAGGAATTTCGCGAATTATTTCCGGAAAACGCCGTCGAATATTTTGTCAGCTATTACGACTATTACCAGCCGGAGGCGTACATCCCGCAGCGGGACATCTACATCGAAAAGGACGCCTCGCGCAACGACGAGCTGGATCGATTGCGGCTTTCGACCACGACCAGCCTGCTGAGCCGACGCGATGCAGTGGTCGTGGCCAGTGTGTCGTGTATCTTCGGGCTGGGCAGTCCGGAAGACTATGAGGCCAGCGTCATCGGCGTCCGCGTCGGCGACGAGACGGACCGCAACGAACTGCTGGGACGGTTCGCCGACCTGCAGTACGACCGCAACGACATCGATTTTGCCCGCGGCACGTTTCGCGTGCGGGGCGATGTGGTGGAGCTGTGGCCGTCGTATGAGAGTTTTGCCGTGCGATTTTCGTTCTTCGGCGACGAGATCGAGGCCATCGCCTACATCCATCCGGTCAGCGGCGAGGTGCTGGCCGAGGAAGAACAAGTCTTTATCTATCCGGCCAAACATTACATCCTGCCGGCCGATCGCATCGAGTCGGCTTGTACGGGCATCGAACAGGAACTGGAAGAAAGGCTCCTTCAACTTCGCCACGAAGGCAAGCTGCTCGAAGCCCAACGGCTGGAGGCCCGCACGCGGTATGACCTGGAGATGATTCGCGAGGTGGGCTATTGCAGCGGGATTGAAAACTACGCCCGTCATATGGCCGGCCTCAAGCCCGGCGCGCGGCCGTTTACGCTGATTGATTATTTTCCTGATGATTTTCTGCTGTTTATCGACGAATCGCATGTGACGATTCCGCAGCTTCGGGCGATGTGGGCCGGCGACCGCCGCCGCAAGGAAGTACTGGTCGAGCACGGCTTTCGCCTACCCAGCGCGCTGGACAACCGCCCGCTGCGATTCGAAGAATTTCAGCAGCGCTGGAAACAGGTCATCTTTGTCTCGGCCACGCCCGGCCCGTTCGAACTGGACTTGTGCGACGGCGAGGTCGTCGAACAGATTATCCGTCCGACCGGCTTGGTCGATCCGGAAATCTTCGTGCATCCGGCCTCCGAGCAAATTGTGCACCTGATGGGCGAAATCCAGCAGCGTATTGCCGCCGGCGAGCGCGTCCTGGTGACCACGCTGACCAAACGGCTGGCCGAGGATTTGTCCGGCTACCTGACGAGCAAAGGCATTCGCTGCCGTTACCTGCACAGCGAAATCGAGACGCTTGAGCGGGTCGATATCCTGCGGAATCTTCGCGAGGGAGAATTCGACGTGCTGGTGGGCATCAATCTGCTGCGCGAGGGGCTGGATTTGCCGGAAGTGTCGCTCGTGGCGATCCTGGACGCCGACAAGGAGGGCTTTCTGCGAAGCGAAACGTCGCTGATTCAGACCATCGGACGGACCGCCCGCAATGTCAACGCCAAGGTGATTCTGTACGCCGATCGAGAGACCAGCGCCATCAAAAATACCATTGACGAAACGAATCGACGGCGTACAATTCAATTGGCGTATAACGCCCGGTACGGCATCACCCCGCAGACGGTCCGCAAGGAGATTCAGCGGGGCCTGTCCGATACCTTCAAGGCCCGCAAACGTGCTCAGGAAGCGATTCAGTTGGACGAGGCGGAATTTGACCGCACGGAGCTGATCGCCGAGCTGGAAAAGGCGATGCTGGCCGCGGCCGAGGCGCTGGAGTTTGAAAAGGCCGCGGCGCTGCGCGACCGGCTGGCCGAACTGAAAGCAATGCCGCAACTGGAAAACGTCCAAAACAAAAACAACACGGCAAACGCCGCAAACGCTCGGCGCGGCAAAAACCGAAAAGGCAGACCGCAATGAAAAAGACCCGAAAGAAAACGGCAAGAAAAAAAACAAAACGACTTGACGCTGTCTATACCGGACGGCTCAAAAAACCGGATATAAAACATGTCACGCCGCTGATTGAACTGGCGATCCGTGAAGATTTCGGCAAAGGCGACCCGACCAGCGAGATCACCGTCGGCGCCAATGAATTCGCCAGAGCGTCGCTGGTGTCGCGTGAAGAAATCGTCGTCTGCGGAATGGAGATTGCCGCTGAAATCTTCAAACGCTACGATCCGAGGCTCACGCTCAAGCCGTTTGTTGAAGACGGCTGCCGCGCCAGCGTTGCCCAGCGGCTGGGCGTGATTGAAGGGCCGCTGCGCCCGATGCTCAGCGCCGAACGGGTCGTGCTGAATTTTCTGCAGCGGCTGTGCGGCATCAGCACGATGACGTGGAAATTTGTCAGCGCCACACGCGGCACCAGGGCGAAAATATACGACACCCGAAAGACCATCCCCGGCTGGCGGGAGCTGGAAAAATACGCCGTCCGCTGCGGCGGCGGCTACAACCACCGGATGAATCTGGGCGAGGCGGTGATGTTCAAGGACAACCACATCGCCGAGCTGGGGCGGCGCTTTGTGCCGCGACTGTCGCGAATGATCAAAGAAGCCCGCGAACAGCACGGCGTCAGTTGGGTCGTTGTTGAGGTCGATCACGTGGACAACCAGTTGGATCGCGTGCTCAAGATTCCGGGCATCGATGTGATTTTGCTGGACAATATGGGCCAGTGGCAGCTCAAGCACGCCGTCCAGATGCGCAATGAGATGTGCGGCGGCAAGCGACCCCTGCTCGAAGCCAGCGGCGGCATAACGCTGAACAACGTCCTGACCGTCGCCAGTTGCGGCGTGGACCGTATCGCCGTCGGCGCGATCACACACTCGGCCGTCGCAGCCGACATCGGCCTCGACCGAGACACCATCGATTATTGACACTATAAATAGGGACAGTGGGGCTGTTGAATTTATCCTATTGGAAGCAGATTTGCGCCCAGGTGGATTGGCGGGGAGCGCTCGAAAAAGAGCAACCCGACGAGATCGTCGAGCGTGTTCGTCTGAACACCCATACCGGCCGTCCGCTGGCCGGGGATGCGTTTGTCAGCAAGCTGGAAAAACTGTTGAACAAACGGCTTCGACCGCTGCCGATTGGCCGTCCCAGAAAACA
>OMKS01002204.1_pt1 | contig 16472 bp, 13 predicted proteins | sample 1674721 | NCBI WGS metagenome assembly OMKS01 (sample SAMN06264996, study PRJEB25208) | sediment metagenome | isolation source: hot spring sediment | place: USA: California | collected 2014-09-02
TTGGTGTGTAATATAAACGGTATCATGCCTTGCCTGATGATGAATGTGTGGATTATGACTTTTTCAGCAAGCCCTAAGTAGAATGATTGACTTAGTATTTTAAAAGTGTTACGTGAACTTAGTCTACGGAAGATACATCGTCAGAGGGTATGGCGTTCGCAATAGCTAATGAGCGAAAACAGTGAGCATACACCATCAGAAAGGTTGGGCCTTGCCGGTCTCATAAACATATTCATACGATCCCTTTCCATTCAGTCGTCATGGAACTTCTCCAAGATGCAAAATATAGGTTTAGCATTTTCCCTTATTCCCTTAGCGAAAAAAAAGGAGAAAAATAAGGAAGAAGCCGCCCGTTTCTTGACAAGGCATACTGAATTGTTTAATACCCACCCTTATTTGACGGGACCGATTATCGGATCTGTGGTGAGGTTGGAAGAACGGGGATCAACGGGATCGGATGATGCGGCACGTCGGCTCAAAAAGGCCCTCATGGGACCTTACGCGGCGATGGCCGATCCATTTTTCGGGGGAGCCTTGAAACCCTTGGCGGCGCTTGCTGCGGTCATGCTGGCGATGGAAGGCAATCTTGCGGCGCCGATAACATTTTTTTTGCTCTTTAATATGATGCATCTATGGGTTCGATTACGAGGCTTTGTGAATGGCTATCGAGATTATGAAGGCGGAATGAAATTTCTCAGAAGTTTGGACGTGCCTCAAATGTCCCGAAGAATGAGATGGATATCTATCGTGCTTCTCGGGATGATGACCTGCGTGATGCTTCCGATTCCGGCAATTTCGTCGATAGGGTCTTTAGGGTGGGCCAACACTGTGTCGAACATGATGGTGCTGATGTTCATTCTTGCCTGCTATCAATTATTGCGGAGACGCATTTCGCAAATTATTATTCTGTACGGAAGTCTTATTGTTTTTCTAATAATAACAGTGTCGTGATATGAAAGAAATGAAAACCTTTACATTGAAAAACGAACTGGGGCTGCATGCCAGGGCTGCCGCCATGCTGGTGGCGGTGTCATCGAATTTTAAGTCGAAAATACTGTTCGAACGCGATGGTAAAGAAATCAACGGAAAGAGTATTTTGGGTATATTGACGCTTGCATGTCCCAAAGGAAGTAGTATAACAATCAGTGCGGAAGGAGATGACGCACGCGAAGTGATGGAGCAACTCGGTAATCTCATCGAAGGCAAGTTCGGAGAGGATTAATGGAGGCAGGCGCGATAAAAAAAACAATTGTTCTCAAGGGTATCGGTGTATCTCCCGGCATTGTCAACGGTCGGGCATATCTTTTCAACTGTCAGGACCTTCCCACAACCTACTATAAACTTGATACGAAGGTCCTCGTGTCAAAAGAAGTCAAAAGATTCAGAAACGCCCTGAAGGCATCGAGCCGGGAGCTGCTGGAGATCAAAGAGCGAATCAGCAGAAAAGAGGGGATAGAACCGTTATTCGTTGATATTCACATTATGATCCTGAAAGACAAGATGTTTATTCGTGAGACCGTCGAGAATATCAGGGAACGCAGAGTCAATGCGGAATGGGCCTTGAAGCTGACGTTGGTAAAGTATCGTGACATATTCAAAAAGATGGGTGATGAATATATCCGGGAGCGGATCAATGATGTTGAATATGTGAGTGAACGGATACTGCGTAATCTATCCGGCAAATCCTGTGAGAAAATATCCGATATCGAGGAAGAAGTAATCATTATAGCCCGGGACCTGTCGCCTGCCGATACCATACAGATCAACACCGAGAAAGTCCTCGGTTTTGCCACCGATATAGGCGGCAAGACGTCCCACACAGCTATTGTGGCGCGGTCCATGGAAATACCCGCTGTTGTGGGACTGGAACGTGTTGCCCGGCAGATACAGACTGGTGATCACGTCATTATTGACGGAACCGCCGGTGTTGTAATTATTAATCCTGATCCTGAAATACTGAAGCGCTATGAAGATAAGAAAAAGCATTATCAGATCATGGCGAAAAATCTGATCAGGAACGCCGCCCTGCCCGCTGTGACACGGGATAATTACCGGGTGGAAATCGGAGCGAATATCGAGTTTGTTGAAGAGATTCCCTCGGCGGTGAGCCACGGCACCGATGGTGTCGGTCTCTACCGGACGGAGTTCATCTATGTCAACAAGGAGCAGCTTCCCACGGAAGAAGAGCATTTTTTAAATTACAAACGAGTGGTGAGCGATCCGGGATTAAAGTGGGCAACCATCAGAACATTCGATCTCGGCGGGGATAAATTTGTGTCTGATCCACGGTTGGCCGAAGAGATGAATCCCGCCATGGGATTGAGGGCAATCAGATTCTGCCTTCGGGAGGTTGACCTTTTTAAAGTCCAGTTACGGGCAATTTTACGGGCAAGTATCCATGGAAAGACGAAAATTCTCTTTCCCATGATTTCAGGGGTCGCAGAAATCCGGGAAGCGAAAAAAATTCTCTGTGACGTCAAAGAGGAACTTCGCAATGAAGGAGTTCCTATTGATGAGAACATTGAAATCGGAATTATGATAGAAGTGCCGTCTGCAGTGATGATGGCGGATAAACTTGCCGAGGAGGTTGATTTTTTCAGCATCGGAACAAATGACCTCATACAGTATTCTCTCGCCATCGACCGGGTAAACGAACGGGTGACTTATTTGTACGAACCTCTTCATCCGGCAATTTTAAGACTGATCAAGCACGTCGTGGACGCCGGACATGATGCGGGCATAAAGATCGCCATGTGCGGCGAAATGGCGGGAGAGCCTTTTTACTCGCTCATTCTTCTCGGGCTTGGTATCGACGAGTTGAGTATGACGCCATTGGCGATACCGCGGATGAAGAACATCATACGGGCTGCGACGCTGAAAGAATCGAAGAACCTGCTCGATACGGTCATGAGCTTTTCCATGGTCAAAGAAATTGAGGAATATGTTAGAAGTTATATGGTAAAGCGATTTCCCGAAGACTTCCCCATAAATAATGCATCGTACCGTTGAAGGGGTCGTAATCGGAACCGTCACTATGGTCAGTGAGCTGAATTCCAGCGATGATACGAAAATTAAAACAAATAATCGGCGAGTATTATCCAGGTTTTCTCTATGATGAAACCACATCGCCACTTCTGTGGGTATTTCATAAGGTGCTCTCCCGGGTTCAAATGACGGGCGAGTACATCGAGGACTTACGGGATTTGTCGCGAAAAGGAATTGTCGTTCATGCCCTGAAAAACAGCAGTCAACTCAACGCTCTCATCCTCTGGAATATCTCAAAACGGGAAGGTATTACCCGCCCCGTTTACTGTCATGGTATCAATATGATATTGTGGCAGCCGTTTACCAAGGCGTTGAGGTCTCTTCTTTCACTGTTTTTCTACAATCCCTATAAACGTAAGTTCTTAAAAGAAATAACAAAACAAAAACAGACCTCGGTTATTTACCTTCGTGGATCGGAATTTATCGGGAGTAATTACGAAAAAGATCCTCTTCTGGAATTGATCAGCGCCCAGAAAGAACTGGATGTGCCCATCTACCTCGTTCCGCAGTTGGTCACGTATGGCCGTCGGCGTGAAAAGAAAGACAAGACATTAATCGATTTGCTTTTCGGTGAAGTCGAAAATCCGGGGGCACTCCGCCGGATCATCAATTTTGCGCGGTTCTCAAAAATGGCCTTTGTGATATCAGCAGAGCCGGTCAATCTCAAGGAATACCTGGACAAACAGAGGGGATCATCGCTTTCGCCGGGAACCGTTGCCTATCTTCTGCGACGAAAACTGATCGAGCAGATCGATGAAGAAAAAAAAGCCATTGTTGGTCCTGTCTTAAAATCAAGGGAGGAGATTATCGAGATCGTCCTTCGCGATCCTCAATTGGTAACCTTCATGAAAGATATGTCGGATCAGGAAAATAAGACTTACGATGATATATTCAAGCAGTCGAAAAAGTACCTGTATGAAATAGCCTCTGACTATAATGAGGCGTATATCGGTATATGGAATAAGGTGCTCACATGGCTGTGGAACGATATATATGACGGTGTTGTGGTAGACAAAGAAGGGCTGGCGCGGATGAGAAACGTCGCAAAGAAGATGCCTTTCGTTGTGGTACCTTGTCATCGCAGCCACATTGATTACCTCTTCCTGTCGTATGTTTTTTATCACAACAATATACAACTGCCGTTCATTGCAGCAGGAACAAATCTTTTGTTCTGGCCGATGGGGCATATCTTTAGAAAATCGGGCGCCTTTTTCCTTCGCAGGACTTTCAGAAACGATATTCTGTATGGACATGTTTTTTCTCAATATATCAAAGTTGTCATGCAGGAGGGATTTCCCATAGAGTTTTTTATTGAGGGTGGTCGAAGCCGGACGGGCAAGATGGTCATGCCGAAATACGGCCTACTGTCAATGGTGATCCAGGCGTATCGGGAAGGAGCCTGTGATAATCTTGCCGTTATTCCAGTCTATATAGGATACGATACCGTCATTGAAGAGAAATCCTATCTTAAAGAAATCGGCGGGGGCAAAAAGGAACTGGAAAAAACATCATCATTATTTAAAAGTCGCAAGGTGTTACGGAAGCGATACGGCAGTGTTTATATGAATGTCGGAGAGCCGATTCTCCTGAAGGATTATCTTAGATCTCACGATCTGCCGATGGAGGAGATGAGCATGGCGGAACGACAGTCATTCTATCGGAAAATGGGATATGAGATCGTTGGTGAAATTAATAAAATATCGGTTGTTTCACCGATTTCACTTGTTGCCGCCGGCTTGCTGTGCCATTACCGACGAGGTATATCTCATGATGACCTCATGTCGCTGCTCGATGAATTTTACGATTATCTCGCCCATCGAAAGGTCCGTTTCGCCGCTACCTTTGCAAATAAAGAAAAGGCGCTCATCGAAGCCCTTAACAGGTTCGAATCGTTGGGACAGATAACCAGAATGGGTCCTGAAGAGGACGAGGACGACGAACTCGCTGAAACCATTTATTCAGTGGAGGATGATAAACGGATGAGTCTGGAATATTATAAGAATAACATCCTCCACTTTTTTGTTCCCCTCTCGTTCGTGGCAAATTCAATCCTTTCGACGACCGATGACGACATCCCGCTATCCAAAATCGTTGAAGACTATAGTTATTTCAAAAGACTCTTTCGTCATGAGTTTATATTTGACGATACCGTTGATGATATGGAAGAAGTCAACAATATCCTGTCATATATTCATGATAAAGGAATGATCGTCGGGCACGATATCGATGGTGAAGCGTGGATTGAAGTGAAGGGAAGGGGGCGAACCCTCCTGGTGCCCTATGGAGGGCTCATTCATAACTATATAGAGTCGTATTGGATAGCCATGAGAGGAACCGCGTATCTGAAGGATAAAAAAAGGCAGGAAAAGGATCTGGTTAAAAGAATTCAGAAACTCGGTGCGAAGATGTATAAAAAAGGGGAAATATCCAAGGCGGAGGCCCTGTCACGTTTGAATTTCCAGAATGCCGTAAAGTTTCTCACCGAAGCGGAAATATTGAAACCTGAAGGAGACGAAGAGGATAGTAGAAAAGATGCGAGGACCTTTTCTCTGACTGACGATAAAGCGCTGATGGAATCCCTGCGACATCGGCTTTTTAAGTTTATGTGAATAAAACGTTTCGAGTTTCGGGTTTCATGTTTCAGGTTGATCCGAGAAAAAGAAAGATGTCGCCATTCCGATGACATAGTGTCGGGAAGGTTACACACAAAACACAGACTGCACAGAAGACACAGAACATGCGGGGTCGGTTTGATCTCCCGTTGTGTTGCAAAAGGGGTTCGAGGATTCAAGTGTTTTTTTGTATTGTTCTTCTGTGGTAAATCCTCCTGCTGAGAGATACGTGTCCAGGCATAATCGATATAAAGGATCATCTAAATTTAAATACTTGAATCCTTCATGCATTTTACATGAATCCTCGAACCCTTGAACCGTGAAAAAGACATTAAATTGCAGGGAGATGAACAACTTTTCATAGGGTGTTTTGTTTTATCTGATGCTGTAAAATGCCCTGCGGCCTCGATAGACGGATGCTTCGCCCAGTTGTTCTTCGATGCGGAGCAGTTGGTTGTACTTTGCAAGGCGCTCACTCCTGGAAACGGAACCGCTCTTTATCTGCCCGCAGTTTGCGGCGACGGCAACATCTGCCATATAGGTATCCTCTGTTTCTCCCGAGCGGTGAGAAATGACCGTCGTGTATCCCGCCTCCTTCGCAGTTTCAATTGTTTCCAGTGTTTCGGTCAATGATCCGATCTGATTCAACTTAATCAGGATCGAATTGGCTATTCCCAGAGATATGCCTCGTTCGAGCCGCTGCCTGTTTGTGACAAACAGGTCGTCACCGACGATCTGAATCTTCGAACCGAGTTCGTCCGTCATGAATTTCCATCCGTCCCAATCGTCTTCAGCAAGACCGTCTTCAATGGAGATAATGGGGTACTTTTCAACAAGTTTGCTGTAAAACCGTACCAGCTCTTCCGCTGACATGGTGGGATTCTTCTCGGCGGCAAGGATGTATTTGCCATCCTTAAAGAAAGAACTGGCAGCCGAATCGAGGGCGATGACGATATCTTTTCCCGGTTCGTACTTTGCCTTTTCAATGGCCTGCATTATGACCTGCACCGCCTCCTCGTTGGATTGCAGGTTCGGTGCGAATCCTCCCTCATCTCCCACGCTCGTTGCATAGCCTTTATCCTTGAGGACACTTTTGAGGTTGTGAAAAACTTCACTGCACATGCGAAGCCCCTCCTTGAAATTCGGGGCGCCTACCGGCATGATCATAAACTCCTGAATATCAACGTTATTGTCTGCGTGCTGCCCGCCGTTGATGATATTCATCATGGGCACGGGGATATCCTTTGCCATGACGCCGCCGATGTACTTGTAGAGGGGAAGTCCCACGACTTCCGCTGCAGCCTTCGCACAGGCAAGAGAAACACCGAGAATTGCATTTGCACCGAGCCTGCTTTTATTTTCTGTGCCATCCAGCTCGATCATTGCGTAGTCGATTTCCCGCTGGTTGAGACAGTCCCGTCCCACGATTTCCGGCTCGATCTTGTTGATCACATTGTCAATGGCGGCGAGAACGCCTTTGCCGAGATAACGTTCGGCATCTCCGTCTCGAAGTTCAAGCATTTCATGCTCGCCGGTGGACGCGCCCGAAGGAACCGAGGCCCGACCTACGATATCCGAACTGAGCGTCACCTCCACCTCTATTGTGGGATTCCCTCGTGAATCAAGAATTTCCCGTGCATATACATCAATGATTTCAGTCATACGTCCTCCTTGTTATTTTCCATCCCCCGGATGGAAGATAGTTATGATAACGGGGAAATCGTCACCCCGCGGATACAAAATAGAATACGGACGGTCGAAGTAAACAGCAATGGAAAATCACGACACCACGTAATATGAAGAAAGAGATAAGCCGAATTGAGCGACCGCCGTTGATTTCTATCATTTTGCTGTTTGATAGAGGGATTTTTTGTGAATTCAGATCTAAACACAAGGTACCATATACGAACGACGGTGGATTTTCAAGGTGATAATGGCGGATAACGTAAATCATCCGTTGTTATTTGTCACGAGCGAGACGCCGACCGTCACAGACCTGCTCCTTTGCGTTTCCGGCTTTTATTTTACTGCCTGCGTCGGGAATGAAAAAGTCAAGTAGGGATACGTGACATTTGTCTGTCAATCCTATAAGGAGAGTTGATTCGCGAAGTATAAGGGTGGAGAAAACATCCTTTTGAAACGTTCATTCCGAACATGAGGGGTGACGAAGATGCGCCGAACTCCCTTGACATGGAGGCCGTTTTACCGTATACATCTAACCATTAATCGAAGAGTGCAGTGCCTGACAGGGTGCTGCGAGAGATAGTTTTATTTGAGATTACCTTATGACACCTTATTCGTTCTCGTACTCACGACAATCTTGAGGAGTGCGTCCGCTGTTCTGCTGAATAATACTTTGAAGTCAAGCTGTTACAAATGAGGTTCTTTCTCCTGTCTCAGAAAGAATTCGCGAGGATAGGGAAGTGAACACACTGTGCGTACTGTTATGGTTTTTTTCTTCGCAAAAGCAAAAACTGTTATAGTAAAAGCGATACATCATCGATGTGGATGGTTGCCTGTTTTTCTTATTGCGGCAATCGTTCTGATCTTTCAGGCGGGAGTACCGATCCCGGCACTATGCGCCCCACTCCATGGAGCGGATTCCATTCATGACGTTGGAGATAAACTGAGCCTTTTGTGGGTTATTCCTTTCGTGGGAATCCTCCTGTCTATTTCACTTGGTCCGCTTCTGCTGCCTCGTTTCTGGCACAGTCACTTCGGCAAGGTATCTTTTTTCTGGGCTTTTCTGTTTGCACTTCCCTTCTGGTATTACTATCGTGACACTGCAGTTTATCATATCCTTCATATTTATCTGCTTGATTACTTCCCCTTTATCATTCTTCTCTGGGGACTTTTTACCATTTCCGGCGGTATTTTAATCAAGGGATCCATCAAGGGAACACCATTGGTGAATACGATCATGCTCACTATCGGGACGATACTTGCATCATGGGTGGGGACCACGGGTGCCGCCATGGTGATGATTCGGCCGATCCTCCGGGCCAATCACAATCGGGAAAAGAAAGTCCACCTCATGGTCTTCTTTATTTTTCTGGTAGCTAATATCGGGGGCGCTCTCACGCCGCTGGGCGACCCGCCCCTCTTTCTCGGTTTCCTTCACAATGTGCCCTTTTTCTGGGTCACCACGGCCCTTTTCCCCCACATGCTTTTTATGGTGATTTTCCTCCTTGCAGTCTTCTACATCATGGATACTTATTATTATCGGAAAGAAAAGGACCGGCTGAAGAAGATAGGCCCTCTCAAACAAGAACCGCTGCGGGTTGAAGGCATTCATAATCTTTTCCTTCTTGCCGGCGTTGTTGGTATGGTTCTCATGAGCGGCAACTGGAAACCGGGAAACTTTGATGTGTTCGGGATCCACGTTCAGTATCAGAACCTTCTGCGGGATGTCGCGATTGTCTCCCTTGGGCTCATATCCCTGGCAACCACATCCAAGGGGATTCGGGAAGCAAACGAATTCGGATGGTTCCCTATAATGGAAGTAGCCAAACTCTTTGCGGGAATATTCGTCACCATCATCCCCTGCCTTGAAATCCTCAAAGCCGGTGCGGATGGGGCCCTGAGACCCCTTATCGAAGTGGTGCGAAACCCGGCCCATTATTTCTGGGTTACCGGCACTCTTTCCGCTTTTCTCGATAATGCGCCGACATATTTGACGTTCTTCAATCTTTCCCTTGGAAAGTTGGGCATGACAGAGGCGATGATTCCTGCAGCTCTGGCGGCCGGAACGGTGACGGCGAACCCTCAGTTTATTTCTTTTCTGACGGCCATATCAGCAGGGGCCGTTTTCATGGGCGCTACCACATACATTGGTAACGCACCAAATTTTATGGTAAAATCCATTGCCGAGGAGTCAGGGATCAACATGCCCACTTTTTTCGGCTTTCTCTTCAAGTATTCTATTCCGATACTGTGTCCCGGCTTCGTAGTCCTGACACTGATATTTTTTTAAAGCGGCACAGCCGCAACGATGCAAAGATTACCACATTCTCCGTGTGGTGGTACTGAGTATCCCATCGATCCTTGGATACCGGTTATCATGTGAAATTATGTTACGCGGACATTGATCAGTGAGCCTTCCGTTGCAATCATATGTCACGTACTCAAGGGTCGGGGTGGTCCGAGCGATTAGCATTGTTGATGCAAAAATAGACACAAAAATGAGAAAGGAAGGAATAGCGGTATGCTTAAGATGTTCAGCGATGTCGATATTAACAGGCCGTATTACGATGTTGTCTTCAGCGGTTCACTGGATCTCATCAAAGGATTTGTTATCGGATTCATTGAGGGCAATGAGTTGGAAGGAGAAGCAATCTTCAGTGATGAGCACCACGCCGACGATGAAGGAAAGTTCGGCCAACTCCTCCGGCTCATTGCGGTAAAAGACAAAACGGTCCGCGTTATTATCTGTTGTCGTTTTCATGAGCTTATCAGTCAGGCCCTTGAGAAACGAAAAGATGAGATTCCTATTGCCATTCAGTCGGTAAAGAAGATTAAAGGCGCATCTTTCGGTTTTCGCTACAAGACGTTTTCAGAAGAACACGGTGAAAAATTGAAGAATGTCTTCGGGAATCTACCGAAAGGCCTAACCATGGAATCGGGTTATTCACCGGAGGAAATTCTGAACCCGAAGGCGAAAGGTATCGAGGCATACGCACCGCTCCATCATTATGAACTGAGGGCGCGCGGCCGTGTCTCCGGACTCATCCGCAGCGTCATCGATTTCTACGGCCAGGTGGAACACAATAGTCTCGTCGAACTGGAACCCATAAAACTTGAATACGAGTAGCCTGTCCCTGAAAAGGCAATAAATATCATGAGCGAATATTCCGGGTACCCGGACCCTGATTTTTGTTGCGGTAGTCATAGATAACCGAAGTGATGAAAGAGTACAGCGATTATCCGAGAAAGCGAACATTCTATGCCCCCGATCCTGATTTCAGCAGACCGCTCTATGCGATGCCGCCGGACATTAGGGCACGTTTAGGGCGCCGGCTATCCTTTCTCTACGGTAATGATGGTGCGCGGGTGTATATGCCGGAGCTCGAGCGAATCCTGAAAGTTCACCATGCACACAAGCCCTCTGAGATGATCGAGAAGGAAGCCCGCTACGAGCCATCGGAGCGTTTTTCGGAACAGGATCTGATTCTGATCACCTACGGCGACATCATCAAGCGCGACGGTAAGAACACTCTGGCGACGCTTCATGAATTCGTCAATAATTTCAATAAAGGCTCCATAAACACCTTGCACATTCTTCCTTTTTTTCCTTATTCTTCGGATCGGGGCTTTGCCGTTGTCGATTTCAGGCAAGTGGATCCAAAACTGGGAAACTGGGATGACATCAGGAGAAAAAAGCTTCGCTATGATCTCATGTTCGATTCGGTAATGAATCACGTATCGTCCAGGAGTGAGATGTTTCGTGAGTTCATAAAGGGAAATCCCCGCTACCGTGACTTTTTCATTGCCTACGACTCCCCTGATGCTCTGACACCGGAGCAGCGGCGAAAAATTTTCCGCCCTCGAACCAGCGATATTCTGACCCCCTTTGTCACTCTTAACGGTCTTAAATGGGTCTGGACAACCTTTTCCGAGGATCAGATAGATCTCAACTTTCGAAATCCCGATGTTCTGCTGAACGTTATTGAAGGCATTCTCTTTTATATACGTCGGGGAGCGGATATCCTTCGGCTTGATGCCGTCACCTATCTCTGGGCGGAACCGGGTACGGAAAGTGTTCATCTGCCCCAGACACATACAATCGTCAAACTTGTGAGGGACGTGGTGGATGCGGTCGCCTCCGGGGTTGCCCTTGTCACGGAAACCAACGTTTCTCATAATGAAAATGTTTCATATTTTGGGAATGGTTTCGATGAGGCTCACATGGTCTACAACTTTGCCCTGCCGCCGCTTGTCCTGCATACATTTTACCGGGGCGATTCGCGGACCCTCTCGACATGGGCCGCCCGGCTCGAACCACCATCGCCGGTAACGACATTTTTCAACATCCTTGACACCCATGACGGCATCGGGCTTATGGGGGCCAGAGGTATACTTACCGGCACGGAAATCGATGGTATCATCAAAGAGGCGCAACAGCGCGGGGCTTATATTTCCAACAAGATGGCCGGAGATAAAACGCAAGAACCCTACGAAATCAACACGACATGGTGGAGTGCAATAAACGGGGACGGCTCCGGGGAAGATATGGACATGCAGATAATCCGGTACTGGGCATCCCGAAGTATCGCCCTTGTCCTCAGAGGCGTTCCCGGCGTCTATCTCCACGGGGTGTTGGGGAGCCCCAACGATCATGAACGGGTGCGGGTGACGGGGATAAAGCGGGAGGTGAACCGCGGAATCATCGACAGCGAAATCCTTGAACGGGAGTTCAATGATGATGTTCCCCGTCTTTCCCGCATTTTACGTTGTGCCAACCGACTCCATACGGCCCGAACCCGTAATCGGGCCTTCCATCCTCGGGGAGACCAAAAGATCCTTCATATCTCACCCTTCGTCTTTGCCGTAGTACGGACGTCTCCTGAAAAAAACGAGCATATTCTCGCGCTCATCAACGTGACCGCTGTTGATCGTCCCGTTGAAATATCCGGCGCTTCAGTGGGATTGTCATGCCGTCGCTGGCTGGACATTCTGAGCGGCCGTCGTTTCAAAACAGACGACGCAACACTGAAAATCACCCTCGCGGCTTATGAAGTGGTATGGTTGAAGCCCGACTGATGACGACAGAATATATCGTAATGGTAACGGGAATCGTGTTTTATAGATGCCGTATGAAAAGGGACTACTGCTGAACCCGTCGTCGACTGGTCGGTCACTTATTTACGCGCATGAAGTGCGTCTGTTTTTGCATTCCGAACCTGTTGTGTCAATCAATTTTGTTGACAGGAGATGTTCCGTCGTTGTAAATGACGGTAACATCGTCGAATAGAAGATCAATGCATGTGGGGAAATACGGGATATGGAGAACAGACACTAGATGCCGCTGAGGGCCTGGTATCGAAAACAGTCTGAGATAAGGAAGTCTTTACGAAAGACATATATTCACCGCCTTGTAGGAGACCGCCTTTTTTCCCAAGTGCTCTGGAAGATCGACAAGAGATCCATGGCGGGTGGTATGGCCTTGGGGTTGTTTATTGCGTTTACACCCACCATTCCCTTTCAGATGCTGCTTGCCGCCTGCGGCGCCATCTACTGGCGGGTAAATCTGCCTGTCGCCGTGGCTGCATGCTGGATCACCAATCCCGTAACGGCTGTGCCGATTTATATGGCCGCCATGCAGATGGGTAAGCTTATCGTTACTCATTTGCCCGTCATCGGCGACATTCTCAACGCCTACACCCCTAATAACGGCGCTTCACGGGCTATCAGAAGCGCTCTTAACCTGTGGGTAGGTTCGCTTCTTTTCTCATCGGCGGCGGCGATCGGCGCTCAGATCGTAATACGGTCGCTCTGGAATCTTATCCGTAAGCTGGTTCATAAAGTGAGCACTTCCAAGGACAACCCCGATGTCTACGGCGTCGACGGCTACGAACAGTAAATGTTTCTTTGAAGGATTATAACCTCATTTGATGTTTTTCTTCCGTACAAACAGTCTGCCTGTATGTCGATTCCCTCGGTCCGACTGTTCTTATCGGAGATAAACATTTCTTTTGCCTGTATCACAGCCCTTCAGGCGGTCAATTCATCGACCTTTAATTCTTGAACTTTCTCATCTTCACCGGTATAGTCGTACAATGTTTATTGCAGATGGGGGATAAACAGACATGGCTCAAATTATCGTCTTCCTCACGCTGGGAACAGCCCTTGTTCTGTTTGCCTGGGGTGCTATCAGGCATGATTTCGTGGCCCTTATCGCTCTCTTTATCGTCGTGCTTTTTGGCATTGTTCCGCCGGAAGAGGCGTTCCTTGGATTCGGCCATCCCGCCGTCATTACTGTCGCGTCGGTCCTTATTATCAGCCGGGCGCTCCAGAATTCCGGTCTCATTGAAATAATGGCCCAGTGGGTGACCCGATTCGGAACGAAAATGGTAACGCAGATTCTGGTCCTTACTTTCTTCGTGGGCGTTGCATCAGCCTTCATGAATAATGTCGGCGCTCTCGCCATCATGATGCCGGTGGCTATCCACCTGGCCAGAAAGAACAACTACCCGCTGTCCTATGTCCTCATGCCGATTGCCTTCGCGTCTCTTCTCGGCGGTATGACTACCATGATCGGAACACCGCCGAACATCATTGTGGCGACTTTTCGCGGCGACGCACTGGGGAGCCCCTTTAATCTTTTCGATTTTACTCCGGTAGGGGTGTGCATTGCCGGGGTAGGGCTTGCATTCGTTGCCGTCATCGGCTGGCGGTTCCTTCCGGTTCGACGGCCCCAGGACGGATCGGACAATCTCTTCCAGATCGACGAGTACATTACGGAAGTAAGAATATTGAAGGATTCCAAACTGAAGGGACAGCCTTTCGGAGAAATACAGGCCATTAGCGAAACAGATGTGCGGCCTTTAGGGCTGGTGCGGAAAAAGCGCCGCATTCATGCACCTGATTCCTCGGAAACACTGAGGACGAATGACATACTGATAATCGAGACGGATGCGGATGAATTGAAAACCTTCGTCGAAAGAAGCGGTGTCAAGCTTGTGGGCGGGAAAAAATTCCGCAGAGACGCCGCCGGATCGAAAGACATTCTCATCGTGGAAGCAGTTGTGACGGCAGACTCACCCCTCATCAATGAGACGGCATCAAGTCTTAATATGCGTTCGCGTTACGGCATTAATCTGCTCGCTGTGGCGCAGCGGGATAATAAAATCCGCCTGCGCATCGACAATATCCATTTTCGAGCGGGAGACGTGCTCCTCCTGCAGGGGAGATCAATTAATATTCATGACGCCATCACCGCCATGCGATGTCTTCCCCTGGCGGAACGGGAACTTACAATCGGCCAGACCCGAAAGATATTCCTTGCCCTGGGAATCTTCGGATTTGCCATAGTATCCGTGATTATCGGGTTTTTGAAAGTGCAGATCGCCTTCCCTCTTGCCGCACTGATCCTCGTTCTGACAAATGTCATATCGTTCCGCGATGTCTACACCTCTGTTGACTGGCCTGTTATCGTTCTCCTCGGAGCCATGATACCGGTGGGAATCGCCCTGGAGACAACGGGAGGTGCTGCACTGATCGCTTCGGTCATATTGAAAAACGGAGATCAGATGCCCGTCTGGATTACCCTGACAATCGTTCTTGTCGTGACCATGTTTCTCTCTGATATCATCAACAATGCCGCCACGGTGGTTCTCATGGCACCCATTGCAATCACCATAGCCTCAGGGTTGAACGCATCCGTAGACCCCTTCCTTATGGCCATTGCTGTGGGAGGTTCCAGCGCATTCCTCACTCCCATCGGCCACCAGTCGAACACCCTTGTTATGGGACCGGGAGGCTACAGGTTCACTGACTACTGGCGCATGGGCCTGCCTTTGGAGATAATCATAATCGTCCTCGGAGTGCCCCTTATCCTCTTTTTTTGGCCGGCGTAACGAAAATAACTTACGAGACTTACCGTTGCTTTCTTGTTACGAACCCTCCATCCATATCATTTCTCTTTTAGATACGTGACAATGAACCGGACCGTTTCACCAATCCTTTCCTCTGCCCGCGTTTTGATCTGACTTCCCTTTCGTTTTGATGAATCGATCTCTTTCCTGCTTTCTTCATGGGCTGTTTCAATGATTTTGTTGTGTTCTTTCATTATATCGTCCAGGGGGAGATCAGCAGTGAGAATTTTATTAGCCTCTGTTTTGGCTTCGTCGAGGACCCGCCGTGCCGTGGCCCGAGCCTGTTCGATCAAGTTTTCAGCCTCCCTTTCAATAGTTTCGATGGTGTTTTTCATTGTTGCTTCGGTCATAATGACGATCCTCCTGCTTCCTTTTGATACATCTGCTCGTATTGACAGGTGACAATGTAAGCGCCCTGATCGAAGATCCTGATAGTCTTGTGCTTCAACACGCCGTCGGCATGACGTTTTGTTGATGTGCTCCGTCTGTCTGCAACGGTATTATCCATGCCGAGACTCCCTTGCCTGGGTATGTTCTATGTGAAGAATACATACTGTGTCGTTGTTTTCAATTTTTTTCTCACCACGCTCAATTGGGGCCTGAAAATGGTGATTTTATTATCCTTACAGGTCACCGGCATATCCAGAACAGCCGAAAATATCTTTGCCTCCGTACCCGATCTTGTTCTTATAATGATATCCGCCCGGTCGGAGGTCACTTCCATCAGGATGGGAAGCAAAAGAGTATGCCGTTCATCGTCGGTAGTGATCTGTGAAAGAACTTCCAGTTCACGCTTTCTGAAGTGATGAGGGGTCCCGTCCATGCATACCACATGCGGATTGTCTTCGCCGAGCAACTTCTCAAGTGTTTTCCGCTCCCGCGGTATCTGGGTATTCAGCACCTTAACGTCATCGAAGAGGTACCCCTCGATGACTCTGTCCGGCAATGTCTTAGAAGGCATACGCTTCTTTCTTTTCTATCAGGAGCTTCACGTACTTGAGACGGGACACTTCTTCCCGATCCCGTTCCTCAAATTTCATTGTCAGGTATTTGATCGTTACGTCGAGGCCGGGGATAACAATGTACTCGAGGGCATTGTTGACCCGCTTCACCTTGTTGATTTCCCTGCCGAGAAGCTCCAGTGAATTTTCCAGTTCGGCCAGCTCGATGATCGTTTCAAGACACTTTCGGGAGAGCTCCGTGCTGTGATCCAGCACTGATG
>OMKS01002206.1_pt1 | contig 16459 bp, 14 predicted proteins | sample 1674721 | NCBI WGS metagenome assembly OMKS01 (sample SAMN06264996, study PRJEB25208) | sediment metagenome | isolation source: hot spring sediment | place: USA: California | collected 2014-09-02
GTCTGCGAAAGCGTTTGTCCGGTTGGCGCGATTACGTGCGCCTTCGAGATCGCGTGGGATATCCATACAACAGAATGAAGTGGGGGGGGCGAACCCGCCCCCAATTCCCCCACCCTACCCGGTTTTTGACAAGACACCAAGAAAAACAAGGAGCGTTACGATGAGTGAGTATATCAACAATCAGACACAGCGAGAGGAAACACTGAAGAACATTATCCGACGATTGCACGCAGGCGCGAGCGTCGAAGACGTTAAGGACCAGTTCGCCGAGCTGCTGGCCGGCGTCGGCGGCGACGAGATTGCACGCATCGAACAGTTACTCGTCGCCGAGGGGCTGGACCCCGATCAGATTAAGCCGCTGTGCGACGTCCACGTGGCCGTTTTCCGCGAGTCACTGGACAACCAGGCGGACCCGCAGACGATCCCGGGCCATCCCGTGTTCACGTTTCGCGCGGAAAACCTGGCCGTGGGGCACGTGCTGGACAACGTCCGCACGGCGTTGGATGCCTACAAGGCTGCGCCGGGCGAGGCGACGTTGCAGGCGGCGCGGGAGAGCGTCCGCAAGCTGCGCGAGTACGACAAACACTATCTCCGCAAGGAAAATATTCTCTTCTCCTACCTGGAACGCTATGATTTCTCCGGCCCTTCGAAAGTGATGTGGGCCGTCCACGACGACATCCGCGACATGTGGAAGAAACTGGCCGCGCTGCTCGATACGGGGCCGGGCGAGGATGTCAACACATTCACCGCACAACTCGACGAGACGTTTGCGCTGCTGGATCAAACCCTCCGCGACATGATCTACAAGGAACACAAAATCCTGTTTCCCGCCGCTCTGGCGCGGCTGAGTGAGGCGGATTGGGGCGAGATTCGCGCGCAAGAGGCGGAGATTGGCTATTGCTACGTCAAGGCGGGGCGCCAGTGGCAGGCGCGCGTTGATCCACGCGAAGCGGAAGCGCAGATTGAGGCTGGCAGCGCACCGGATGGCCTGATTCCGCTGAACGTCGGGGCGCTGTCGGCGGAGCAAATCGACTTGATGCTGACCGCGCTGCCCGTTGACATCACTTTTGTGGATGAGAACGACGAGGTGCGCTTCTTTTCCCAGACCCGCGAGCGCATCTTCCCGCGCTCCCCGGCCATCATCGGGCGCAAGGTGCAGAACTGCCATCCGCCGCAGAGCGTGGACCGCGTGCAGCGCATCCTCGAAGACTTCCGCGCGGGCGAGCGCGACGTGGCGGAGTTCTGGATTTCAATGCAGGGGATGTTCATCCACATCCGCTACTTCGCCCTGCACGACGCGGCAGGCGCTTATCGCGGCACGATCGAGGTCACACAGAATATCGCCCCGCTGCGCGCGCTGGAAGGCGAGCGGCGACTGTTGAACGAGGAGGCTTAGATGGAAACATCCGTCGAAATCCACTTGTACGGTAAGCTACGACGTTATGCACCGGACCCACGCGCCGACCGCGAGAACGTGGTGCAGGTCGAACTCAACGCTGGGGACACAATTCGCGCTGCACTGGCACACGCCGGCATCGCCGAGGAGGAGGTCTGTCACATCTTCCTGAACGGCGCGCTGTTCTCGACGCACAACAGTATGGCGCCGTGGCTCGGATACCGGCAGGCACAGGAAAACGTTCACCGGCGGGAAACGGATATCGCGCTAAAGCCAGGGGATCGGCTGGGGATTTTCGGTCACGATATGGCGGCGCTCGTTGTGTAAGCAGGAACCAGACTACAAAAGTCTCAGCACGTACTGCGTCTCGCAAACCTGTGGTTCGGCGCAGATATTGATTCGATCACGTACCTTGTGAGACTTTTGTAGTCTTCGTTAAAACCGGCGTTACGACGCCGGTTTATCTTTCAAGTAACCCGCTATCTGAGCGGCAAACTCACGCGCATGAATCGGCTTTGAAATGTAACCTTCACAGCCATACGCTTTGGCAATCGACGCTGCCGTATCCTGAGGCCATGCCGTCACCACCACGACCGGGATCTTAAATAACGCCTCAGAGCCTTTGAGCAGGGCAGCCACTGTCTGCCCATCCAGATCGGGCAAGCCCATATCTAGCAAAATAAGATCGGGCATCGTCGCCATCGCTGTCTGCAGACCGCTTTCACCGTCCGATTCGATCAGGATACGATAGTCAGAACGTTCGAGCAGCCGTTGCATCAATCTCGACTGGTACGGGTCATCTTCCATGATCAGGATTGTCTTCATCTTATTCTCCCGTTCTGGTCGCCAACGTTATTTTTGAAACAAGAGTATATACTCATGTTTGAAGATGTAAAATCCGCCGACGAGCGCGCGATAACGCCACAGTCCCTTCTGCTCGCGTTTGGCCCGCGTCTCATCGAAATTCTTGACGATGATGCTCTTGAGCGTGTAGCCCTGCGCCTGTACGGCCTGCATCACGTGGAAGCCGAGGGGAATCCACTCACCCTTCACGTACTTATCGCCGATGACGATAGCCAGGTAGCGCCCGCGCTCCAGGAAGGGAGTCACGCGCGCGACAATTTCTGTGAATTGCGCCACGAAATCATCTACCGTGATGGCGTTCGAGAGGTCGCGGTCATCCTCGCTGAAGCGGATGATGTCGTGGTAGGGCGGATGCATCAAAACTAACTGCACCTGCGCGATGCCGCGTTCAGCCAGTAGCGCCGCGTAATCCACCACGCGGCTGTCCCCGTCCACCACATCCGCGACGACGCCGTGCGAATTCGGCGCTTGTGCCACGATCTCGCGTGCGCGCGCGGCGATGTCGGGATTCAGCTCGATGCCGATGCCGTTGCGTCCCAGGCGCAGGCACTCCAACAGCGTCGTCCCGCTGCCGGCGAAGGTATCCAGCACCCACTCGTCTTGTTTAGTGTAACGCAGTAGCATCTGGTGCGGAATCTGCGGGATGAAATTGCCCCAGTACCAGGCCTTGTGCGCGCCGGAGTTGTCGCGCCGCTCCATCACCCACAGGCTATCGGTGATGATCTCGTCGTACTCCTTCCAGCGATTGAGGTTGATGTCGTTGATCCTGCCGGTGCGGACTTCGACGGCGGCCTTGCGCAAGCGGGCGATGTAGTAGTGGGTGCGTTGTAACGTGCGCGTGGCGAGGATTTGGTCCAGGTCGGCCAGCAACACGTCGCGGGGAAAAGCAACACCCTCATCTTCGGGCAGCGCCGAATCCCATATCCCGCCTGGCTCCCACACCGTCACACGCGCGCGCAACTCGGCGATCCGGGCGCGTATGGCTTCCAGGTCATCGCCGGCCAGACAGGCGTCCAGCAACGCGAGCAAGGTGTCGCGTTCAAGGATGACGTTGGCTTCGTCGTCAAAGCCGTTCGTTGTCATGCTCTCAGCACCGAATTGCCCAAATGATGTCAGACAATGTCTCCTGCTCCGGCGTGAAGGTGAAGCGGTGCAGGCGTGCCACGTCGAACGTCGCCACGTAGTCGCGGATGATGCCGCTCAGCCACGTCAACTCCGCCTTGAGCTTCCAGTGCGCACCGCCGGTCGCATACAACACGAGAAACAGCCGGTTGGCGTGATGCAGGCGCTGCTGCTGGCTTTGCGAGCGATAGAGCCATTCGATGAGCGCCGCCGGATGGTTGACCGCATAGGTGAGATCGCGGCCAAACCCACGCGGGAACACCGAGGTCTTGTGGTCGAAGCGCACGCCGTTGAGCGTGAAATCGACCAGGCGATCCCGCCGGTTCTTTGCGGGGGTCACGCCATCCAGCACGGCGAAAATGTCTTCGACCGCCCGCGCCGACCAGAAGTTGTACCAGCGGTTCAACGCGTAGTTGAAGAACGCCTCGCGCTGCGGGGCAGCGCCAAAGCGACGTTCCAACTCCGCCAGCAGCGCATCGAAAGCGGGCATATCGTAGACGAAGCGCGTCTGCGCATCGAAGAGATTGTTCTGCACCCGTCCCCAGCGATAGGGGAAAGCCCAGCGTTTTTTCAGTTCGCGCTCGCGCGCTTGGAGGTCCGGAGAATTCACGAAAATTGTATCCTCTTTGAGCCTTGCGAAAACATATGCTCCCTTTCATTATAGCATACTCTGCTTATACCACGTGCACGGTCGAAACAAACTCCAGGGCTATCGCATTTGGCGGCAAAGACTACAAAAGTCTCAGCAGACACCTGCATTTGGCGCGTTTTTCGTTCAACAAGACGCTTGGTCAAGGCAATCCCACGTGAGACTTTTGTAGTCTGGCCTCTGCGAAGGTTAAATGCAATAGCCCTAAAACAAACTCGGCGATAGACAAAATCCACAAACTGCGGTACACTTCCCCCATATCCAACACAGGCAGGAGGTAGCAGAATGACAACCCGACACGTGGCGCCTTACGGGGCGTGGAAATCTCCCATCACATCCGATCTGATCACATCACAATCCATTCGGTTAGGCGGCGGCATGTTTGACGGCGACGACGTGTACTGGACAGAAGGCCGTCCCGCCGAGGCCGGGCGCAATGTCCTTGTCCGGCGGGCACCGGACGGAGCAACCGTTGACGTGACTCCAGCACCGTTCAACGCACGCACTCGCGTTCACGAGTACGGCGGCGGCGCAGTGCTCGTGGATCGCGGGGTCGTGATTTTCAGCAATTTCGCCGATCAACGGCTGTATCGCGTTGCGCCGGGAGGCACCCCGGAAGCCATCACACCGGATGGCGCACTGCGCTACGCCGACTGCGTCGTCGACCCTGCGCGCAACCGGCTGATCTGCGTGCGCGAAGATCACAGCGAAACGGCGTTGGCCGAACACGGTGAAGCAGTGAATACCATCGCTGCCATCGCCCTCGACGGTAGTGAAACACAACACGTCCTCGTCGCTGGCAACGACTTCTATTCTACGCCACGTCTCAGTCCCGACGGGCACACGCTCGCCTGGCTCACCTGGCACCATCCCAACATGCCGTGGGACGGCACCGAGCTATGGATCGCCGAGGTGCAACCTGACGGGTCACTGGCAAATGCCGTGTTGGTCGCCGGCGGTAAGAATGAATCGATCTTCCAACCATCATGGTCGCCCGATGGACGGCTTTACTTTGTGTCGGATCGCAGCGGGTGGTGGAACCTGTACCGGCTAGACAACGGGGGCACAGAGAGACTCGTCACCATGGAAGCGGAGTTCGGCGTGCCCCAGTGGGCTTTCGGCATCTCCACCTACGCCTTCGAGTCCGCCGGACGGATTATCTGCACGTACACGCAAGACGGCATCGACTATCTGGCAAGCCTGGACACCACGACCAAGACACTCACCCCGCTGGACACGCCCTACACCGGCATCGGCAGCATCCAGGCCGCGCCGGAAAAGGTACTGTTTCGCGGCGCGTCACCCACCCAAGCCACCGCGCTCGTAGTTTTCGATCTCGCTACAGGCCAGCAGACGATCCTCAAGCGCGCCAGTGCCATTGAGATCGATCCCGGCTATCTGTCCACGCCACAGCCCATCGAATTTCCCACGACCGGAGGACTGACGGCGTACGGCATTTTCTATCCGCCGCATAATCAGGACTACACCGCGCCGGAAGGCGAAAAGCCCCCACTGCTGGTATTGAGCCACGGTGGGCCGACGGGCGCAACCTCAAGCGCGCTCAAGCTGGGCGTGCAGTATTGGACCAGCCGGGGTTTCGCCGTCCTCGACGTGAACTACGGTGGCAGCGCCGGCTACGGGCGCGCCTATCGCGAGCGCTTGAACGACCAATGGGGCATCGTCGACGTGGACGACTGCGCCAACAGCGCGCGCTATCTGGCAGAGCAGGGGCTGGTCGATCCGGCACGCCTGGCGATTCGCGGTGGCAGCGCGGGCGGCTACACCACGCTCTGCGCGCTGACCTTCCGTGACGTATTCCACGCCGGTGCGAGTCACTACGGTGTCAGCGACCTTGAGGGACTGGCAACCGACACGCACAAGTTCGAGTCGCGCTATCTCGATGGCCTTATTGGACCGTACCCGGAGCGCCGCGACCTGTACGAGGCGCGCTCGCCCATCCACCACATCGCAAAACTCAACTGCCCGGTGATCTTCTTCCAGGGATTGGAGGACAAGGTCGTGCCGCCATCGCAGGCCGAAACGATGGTCGAAGCGTTGCGCACCAAGGGTATCCCGGTGGCTTATCTACCCTTCGAGGGGGAACAACACGGCTTCCGTCGCGCCGAGAACATCAAGCGCGCGCTGGATGCCGAACTCTATTTCTACGGGCGCATCTTCGGCTTTGAATTGGCCGACCCTGTCGAACCGGTGGAGATCGAAAATCTATGAGGAAAAGGCCACAAAAGTCTGAGTTAGAGAACGATTTGACCCTAAACAGAGTACGATTAAAATAGGAATCAGACCACTCCACCAGCGCCGGGCCGAGCGCGTCCCAACGCAGGCCCAGGGCGAACGGTCCATCGTATATATATGACGGCAATCGATATTTTTAGGATCAGAAGGAGTTTGAATTGACTGAGAAACAGACTAGTCAGGAAATCCTTGTGCTGCCGGAGCGGACTACGGCAACACCATTGGAAGGAACGATGATTTTCAGCGGCCTCGCGCATCCCCAACTGGCGTCGAACATCGCGCATTATTTGGGGCTGGAGGTCAGCCCATCCATCAGCCGCAAATTCTCCAACGACAATTATTTCGTCCATCTGGGCGTCAGTGTACGTTCGAAACAAGTTTTCATCGTCCAGCCCCTCTCGCCACCGTGCAGTGATAATCTGGTGGAGCTATTTTTGATGCTGGACGTGGCCCGCAGCGCCGGAGCAGCAGGCGTCCACGCGGTGATCCCCTACTACTCCTACGCGCGCTCAGACAAAAAGGACGCGCCGCGCATCTCCATCGCCGGACGATTGATCGCCGACTTGCTGGCCACCGCCGGCGCAACCCACGTTATCACAATGACGTTGCACTCTCCGCAAGTCCACGGCTTTTTCCGCATGCCGACCGATCACCTCACCGCGCACTCCGTTTTCGTCGAGCATTTGAAGACAAAGGACCTCAGCAACAGTGTCATCGTCGCGCCGGACATTGGGCACGCAAAACGCGCCACCAAGCTAGGGCGCGCGCTCAAGCTGCCCGTCGCCGCGGGCGAGAAACAGCGCCTCACCGACGACTCGGTCGCCATCACCGGGATGATGGGGGATGTATGGGGTAAGGATGCGATCTTGCTGGATGACGAGATCGCCACAGCCGGAACAATCATCGAAACGATCAAATACCTGAAAACGTGCAACGTTCACAAGTTTACCATCATCGGCACGCACGGTCTCTTCACCGGCCCCGCCGTCGAGCGGCTCAATGACATCCCGGAAATCGACGAAATCATCGTCACCGATACCGTACCACTTAAGGAAAACCAACGCCCGCAACGCCTGCGCGTGCTCTCGGTCGGCGCGATCTTCGGCGAGGTTATTCGCCGTAACGTGCAAGGTGAATCGGTGGGGTCGCTATTCGAATTCTGGTCGATCCCTGGCTAAGGAGGAACGATGTCAGAGCACACGACTCCCAATGGACATACCAACGAATCGCTATCGCAGGACAACGGCTGGCGCGCGTTTGCAACCCTCACCCAATTTCTCAAGGATGATGGATGGTACCCACAGCAGTTAGACGAGAAGACCATCCACCGTGTCTACTTCGCGGGCAAAAACGGGGAATTACGTTGCTACGCGCAAATCCGTGTAGATCTACAGCAGTTCCTCTTCTACGTGATCGCGCCGGTCAAATCTCCAGAACCGATGTACGCTCAGGTTGCCGAGTACATCACTCGCGCTAACTACGGCCTGCGCATTGGCAACTTCGAGATGGATTACTCCGATGGCGAAGTCCGTTACAAGAGCAGCCTCGATTTCGAGGGTGAGCCTCTGACCCCCACGTTGATCAAGAACGCGATGTATCCCGCCGTCCATACGATGGACCTCTATCTACCCGGTCTGCTCGGCGTGATGTATGGGAACAAGACCCCGGCCGAAGCCATCCACGACATCGAGGATTGACAATCGACGATGCCAAATTTTAAAATCGCTACATTTAACGCCAACTCGATCCGCACGCGTCTCGATCAAATTCTGGATTGGCTCGACCGCGAGCAAGCGGATGTGCTCTGCATCCAGGAGACCAAGGTGCAGGACAAAGACTTCCCGTCGCAGCCCATCGAGGATGCCGGGTATCACGTCATCTTTCGGGGACAGAAATCCTACGCGGGCGTCGCTATCATCAGCAAAAGCGCGCCGGAAGACGTTGCCGCCGGCTTCGACGACGGTGAGGACGGCGCTGACGAACCACGCTTGCTTCGCGCCACCTACCACGGCGTGACCGTGGTCAACACCTACGTTCCGCAGGGCCGCGAGCCGGAATCGGAGCATTTCCAGTACAAGCTGCGCTGGTTGGCACGGATGCGCCAGCTCTTCGAACGGCATTACACGCCCGACGACCCGCTGGTATGGGTGGGCGATCTCAACGTCGCCACAGAAGACATCGACGTACACGATCCGAAAGGATTGCGCTACCACGTGGACTTCCATCCCGACGCCCAGGCCGCGTTAGAGAATGTGCGGCAGTGGGGATTCGTCGACGTCTTCCGCAAGCATCACCCCGGAGAGCCGCAGCAGTTCAGCTACTTCGACTACCGCGCCCGCAATCCCATTGAGCGAGGTATTGGCTGGCGCATCGATCACATCTGGGCCACCCCGCCGTTGGCAGCTAAGTCCACGGGCGCGTGGATCGACGTGGACGCGCGCAGAGCGGAACGTCCGTCGGACCACACGCTCGTCATCGCCGAATTCGCGTTGTAGCCCCCTACGCTATGACGGAAGAGCCCCTTATGGGCGGCACCAGCCCAGTCATCGGCACGTGGAACGAAGGACCGCTTCACGCGGCCCTCAAGGCATGGTACGCCCAACCCGGCGACGCCTTCGAAGTTCCCGTGGATGGCTTTGTCATCGACATCGTGCGTGGCGATCTGCTGGTGGAAATCCAAACGCGCGGCTTCACGGCGCTTAAGGACAAGCTGGCGGCGCTGACACGTGTGCATCCGGTACGGCTGGTTTATCCCATCGCCAGGGACAAATGGATCGTCAAGGTGGCGGACGATGGGAAAGCGCGAATAAGTCGCCGCAAATCCCCAAAACACGGCAGCGTCGAGCAGATTTTCGACGAACTGGTGAGCATCCCGCATCTGCTGGCTCAGCCCAACTTTACGTTTGAAGTATTGTTCATCCAAGAAGAGGAAATCCGCCGCTACGATGCGCGGCGCGGGTGGCGGCGCAAGGGTTGGGTGACGCAGGAACGCCGGCTCATCAAGGTCGTGGAGCGACAGTTCTTTGCATCCCCAGAAGACGTGCGCGCGCTGCTCCCCGCGGCGCTGGCAGAACCGTTTACCTCGGCAGATCTCGCGCCGCTCATCCCTGGTAGCCGGCGCCGCGCGTACAGGATGATCTACTGCCTGCGCGCGATGGGCATCCTCGCCGCAACCGGCAAACGTGGGCGCGCCACCCTCTACGAACAGACGAATTAAAGCGGTCAGCAGTCAGCTTTCAGTAGTGCAGTGACCGGTTTTTTGGTTCAATTGCCTGCCCTCGGAGACGGGGACAGTGAGCGCCTCTCCCCGCCCGTCTACTGTCTACCGTCTTACCGTCTACCGCAACCCCAGCACCTCGAAGACCAGGTCGGGTTCGCTGTGCCCCTTCACCTGGATGTACCCCAGTTCGCGCGCGCGCACGCGCGTGTACACGTTGTCGTACGCCGTCGTGTTGAGGAGAATTTGCAAAGGGGCGGCGTGGCCTTGCAGACGCGAGGCCAAACTTACACAGTCGCCGATGGCGGTATAGTTCTTGATGGTGTGTGAGCCGATGCTACCAACGACAGCATGCCCCGTGGTAATACCGATACCAAACGCCAGACAATTCTCCGGTGAGAGATCGCTGTAAGTCTCCTTAAGCGCATCGAGAATTTTAAGTGCCGAACGCACTGCACGCAACGTGTGTTCGCTCTGGGAGAGCGGCGCGTTGAAAAGCGCCATCACGCCATCTCCGAAGAACTTATCCAACGTCCCCTCCTCGGAAAGAATGGCCTCCGACGCCAGGGTCAGATAGCGGTTCAACACCTCCACCGTGGCTTCCGGCTCCAGTTTCTCGCTAAACGCCGTAAATCCGCGGATGTCGGCAAAGAGCGTCGTCACTTCACGCCGCGCGCCACCCAGGCGGACGCTGTCGGGATCGGAGAGCAGTTGCTCGACGACGTGCGGCACCACATACTGCTCGAACGTCTGCCGGATGCGCCGGGCCTGCACCTCCAATTGGCGCCGCTCGGTCAGATCGTCCACCACGATGGCGACGCCGTTGGTTTCCTCGCGGTTGTCCTTCAGCGGGCTGAGGTTCAAGCGCAGCACCACCGGGCCGCGTTTCGGCAGCACCGGCTCCATCTCATGTCCCACCAGCGATTCATCCTTGTGCTTGACGACATCCATCAGGGGAACGATTTTTGGCCCCATCTCCGGCAAAGCGTCGACGTAGTGCCGGCCCACCGTCGTGGAGGCCAGCACGCCCAGTATACGCTCGGCAGAGCGATTCATCAACGTGACCAGGTCCTGCGTGTCAGTGGTGATGACGCCACTAGCAATACTGGCAAAGATGTTGTCCATGTAGTTCTTCATCGCGGCGATGGCGTCGCGCTGCGCTTTCACGTCGGCGAAGAGGCGCGCGTTTTCCATGGCGATGGCGGCTTGCGAGGCAAGCGCAGCAAGCAGCTTTTGATCATCAGCCGTGAAAATCTCCTGACCCGGGCCACGTCCCAGCAACACGAACCCCAAGAGATCCTCGCGCGCTTTGAGGGGCGCTTCGAGGACTGAGACAATAGTACCGGAAGCATCGGCTAACTGGCTATCTGTCCAGATGTGAGGATCGGCAGAGGTCAACGCTTCGCGGAGCAATGGACGCGCGGCTTCGTAGACCCGTTGCCCAAAATTCTCAGTACCGAAGCTGCTGCGCATTGCCCAAGCGCTGTCCTGATCCAACAAAAGTACGATACCACCCTGTACCGGGATAATGCGCGTGGCCTCGGCCATAACGAGATCGGGAATAGCATCGGGGTCTAACGAGGCGCCGATGGTCTGGCCGATGTTGTAGAGCAGGTTGATTTCGCGATAGCGTCCCAGCGTCTCCTGCGCCAGCGAGCGGCTCTCCACTGCCCGCTCCACGAGCATTGCCAGGGTATCGAGCAAGAAATCCAAATGCGCGCCAGCATCCGGTCGCGCCAGGCCTGTGCCTTGGGCAACCAATGTGCCGGTTTCCGAACTCCCGTAGGTCAACGGCGCGATCCAGTCCCACGGTTCTGTAGATGACGGACGCGGGTTATCACTGGCACTGTAGTACCCTTCAGCGACCACACGTCCATCAAGATCAAGCAGTGCGACAAGCACATCCGGCAAAACTTCGGCAAAACGCGCCAGATAGCTGGTAATCACGCGACGATTTAGCAAACGACGCACTGACATTTGTTGCATGGCTTCATCCTCCATCCTGTTCACTCAACGGTAACGTGAAATAGAAAGTCGATCCCTGTCCCACTGTAGATTCGACCCATATCTTCCCGCCATAATGGGTAACAATTTCATAGCAGATTGCCAATCCCAATCCGGTCCCCTTCGGTTTACCGTGGAATGCATCCCCACCTTGATGAAAACGTTGAAAGATATGGGTTAGACCTTCTTCTGTAATGCCCAAGCCAGTATCTTTGACCGTCGCCAACGCTGCACCCGTCTCCGGCACATCCCACCCATTATAGATTGTGCCTGGCGGCAAAAGCCTTAGGGATACGGTGATTTTTCCGTACTCCGTGAACTTGATGGCATTCGAGATAAGGTTGCCCAAGACCTGCCGGATGCGTTCAGGATCGGCGATGAGCGGCAGAGCATCTGCCTCGAAATCTGTGGTCAAGACCAAGCCTTTGGCATCGGTCGAGGCACGCGATTCTGCCACCATGTCTTGCGCCAACGCGCGCAGATCACACGGGCCATCATCCCAGACAAGTGTGCCAGCATCCAGTGCGGAGATATCCAGCACATCGTTGATAATAGTTGTCAGGTGTTCGCCTTCCACAATCATAATCTCAAGATTATGATCGATCTGCTCTACGACGCGTTGAAGCTCTTCATCATCGGCGGGTAGCACTGGCTTAATCGAACGTTCAAAGGCACGCGTGATGAGCTTGGCAAAGCCCACAATGGACGTCAACGGGGTGCGCAGCTCATGGGAAACAGCCGAGACGAACTCCGACTTCATCCGATCCACTTCAACCTGGTGGGTAATGTCCCGCAAAATGAAGATCACCGCACTCTTGTCACCCAGAGCCGTTGCCGATACGCGCAGAATGTACTCGGTAAGCGCAACGTTGTTCTGGCCGGAAAGACGCGGCGCAATCATCGGTATGTCGACGGTGTGGATCATTGTGGGGCTTGCTCCCGCCAGCGCCAACACCTCGGACAATTTCGGCAAAGGCAGTACCTCGGCAACGTTTTTTCCCAAAAAGGAACGGGATGCTTGTCGCACCAGGCGCTCAAAAGCAGGATTCGCCAACTGGATGCCCCCCGATAGATCGGTAACCAAAAGGGCATCGGCCATATTCTGCAAAATGGCACTCAGGCGATTGCGATCATTGATCATCGCCGTGGCACGTTGCTGAACCTCTTCCTCAAGATTACGTTGATCGGCTTGCATCCGCTGCACCAACTGCACATTTTCGACGGCGAGTGCGGCCTGCGACGCCAGCGTCGTAATCAGGCGTACATCAGCCGTTGTGTACGACAAACGCCCTTTGCGCGGGCCCAGCCCCCACAGCCCCACAACCCGCTTGCCCACGCGCAGCAGCACGGCTAATTCGATCTGTCGCTGCGCCATAAAGTCGAGCAAATCACGGGGTGCCCAATCCGGCATGGCCGAAAATAAAACTGGTGCGCCGCCTTGCCTCAGCCACTCCGCTATCCCTGGCTGTAGGGCCAGTACATCCGACGACGGCAAGCTGGTACCGGCGGACGAGACCAGGGATGTCGCATTTTCATTGAGCACCATCAGGATACCGCGCCCTGCCGCCATCTGCTCGGGCAAGTCCTGGGCCAGCAGCGTGGTCAACTGATCAAGGCGCAGGGCACTCGTGAGTTTGCCCGTCATCTGCTGCATCAAGTGGCGCGCATCCAGCACATCGCGATAGATCAACCGCCTGGCGTAAGCCGATACCCGCGCGCGGAATATCCAGAACACCGAGGTCACAAGGAGTGCCGCAGCCAAAGTGACGTGCGTGGTATTGAGCTCACCGAATAGCAACATCAGCACCCCATGCAAGGCACTCTTGAGCAAGAAGTACCCACCCAGCAATATGAGCACGAAGAGAATGTGGACAAAAATCTGTAAGACCAACGTATCTATGTCAAAAAGCCGGTAACGCGCGACAGCGATGGCTACCGAGAGCGGCATTGCTATCAGGAAAAAGGCCGTGATTTCGATGGTCAGAAAAGCCTGTCCCCACAGCAATTCTGGCAGTCCCGTGAGGAATAAATACGGCAAGATACTGATAGCCGCGCCCCAAGCGATCCAGCGAATCTGGCCGACAACAGTTGGCTTCTGCACAGTGATTGCGGTGTGGACGATATTCACCACACCGCCTGCCAACATCGCCAGTCCGAGCCACGCCGACACTTGCGAGGCTAACAGCCATGTGCCCAAGGGTGTGTCTCGCAACATCAATCCACACATTAAAGAGAAGGCCGGGTTGACGAGGTGAAACAACGGTCGGTGTTTAGCTATAGTGAGCGCCGGCACTTTATTGATCGGGAAAACGAGTAGAAAATGGAAAATAGCACTGAAGAGGAACGCACGTGCCAAGAATTTCAGCACACTCTCGAAGATAAATAAAGCGGGGAGCACCAACGTCATCACCTGGAAATGTAGCAGGAGAATCAACGTCAAACACAACGCAATCACAAAGATCAGCCGGGACACCACTTCTTCAGGATAACGTAACAGCATGTAACATGCCACTATCAGCACAGTGATCACCGTAGTGTACACGCCAAAGCGAGTCAAGGGTAGCCGCTCAACAGGAAAAGCACGAAGCACGACTGGGATAGCAAGCTTTTTCTGTTCGCGCTTTACCTCATAGACAACGGTTTGCCCCACCTGCCACCCCGGTCCCGACGCTTCCTGCCAGGGACGCTCCACCCACTCCCGGACGGTTAAGCCATCTATGGATACGATCTCGTCCCCAACGGCGAGAGCACCTTCCTGAGGATCAAGATCGGTAGCCACTCGTAGCCCCGTGGTCATGAACTCCGTCAACAGAACGCCATCCGAGGGCAATCGCGCCTGCACCGAGAGCGACAGGGCCACATAACCTAGACTGAATACGCCCACAAACAGCAAAATCAGGGCTACAGTATATTTTCGCAGGTTGTGGAAAGCCGAGAAGAACATCGTCGACGTGCCTCGTTAGGCGAAAAGACGAATCCCCAAAACCTCAGCAGCTCTTTCCAGAATATAGTCAGGGTCAAAAGGTTTGGTCACGTACTCGTTTGCCCCAATAGAAAGGCCCTTTTCCTTGTCAATCGCCTGCCCCTTGGCGGTCAGGAGCATAATGTAGACCCGGCTATCGACCTCCTTAATGCGCCGGCAGACTTCGTAGCCATTCATCTTGGGCATCATCACATCCAGAAAGATCAAATCGGGGCGACGACGTAGCGCGATCTCCACACCCTCTTCGCCATCTGCCGCTAGGAGTAAATCCACCCCCATGTCTTCCAGATCTTCTAACGTTTGTTTCAATAAGACGCGAATAAATGCCTCATCGTCCACGATGAGAATTTGCTTGTTCTCCCCCACACGAACCTCCTGGAAATAATTGCTACTACAAACAATGTATCACCCTCATGCTATTCTGTCAACAACTCGGTAAACGGTAGACGGCAGACAGGGCAAACAATGTATCACCCTGACACTATTCTGTCAACAATGGGATCAACGAAAAAGGGTGTTTTGCGCTACGGAGCGTGTCCGTGGGCAAAACACCCTGTCTACTGTCTGCCGTCTACTGTCTACTTTACAGGCCCGCTGCCCGGCGCAGTGCTTCGGCCTTGTCGGTCTTCTCCCACGGCGCTTCGATGTCCGTACGGCCAAAGTGCCCGTACGCCGCCGTCGCCCGGTAGATTGGACGTCGTAGGTTCAAGTCACGAATGATCGCCGCCGGTCGCAGATCGAAGTACTCGTGGATCAGCGCGACGATCTTGTCTTCGGGAATCTTACCGGTGCCGAACGTTTCTACCGCCAGCGAGAGAGGCCGTGCGACACCAATAGCATACGAAACCTGTAATTCCAGCCGGTCGGCGATGCCCGCCGCCACCAGATTCTTGGCGATGTAGCGCGCCATGTACGTGGCCGAGCGATCCACCTTCGTCGGATCTTTGCCGGAGAACGCGCCGCCGCCATGACGGGCGACACCACCATAGGTGTCGACGATGATCTTGCGCCCGGTCAACCCGGAGTCGCCGGCCGGCCCGCCGATGACGAAGCGCCCGGTGGGGTTGACGTAAATCCGCGTGTTCTCATCGAGTAGTTCGGCGGGTACAACGTGCTTGATCACGTGCTCGACCACGTCGGCACGGATCTGCTCGTGGGTCACTTCCGGCGCGTGCTGCGTGCTCACGACGATAGTATCCACTCGCTTCGGTTTCCCATAAGCGTATTCCACTGTTACCTGACTCTTGCCGTCGGGGCGCAGGTAGAGCAAGGTGCCATCCTTGCGCACTTCGGCCAGGCGCTTGCACAACTTGTGCGCCAGCGAAATGGTCAGCGGCATCAGTTCCGGCGTCTCATTGCAGGCAAAGCCGATCATCATGCCCTGGTCGCCCGCGCCAGTGGCTTCGATGTCCGCGTCACTCATCTCGCCGGTCTTGGCTTCGAGCGCCTTATCCACACCGAGCGCGATGTCGGCGGACTGCTCCTTGATGCTGACGAGCACACCGCACGTCTCGCCATCGAACCCAAACTTGGCGCGGTTGTAGCCGATGCCCGTGACCACGTTGCGCGTCAACTGCGCGATGTCCACGTAGGTGCTGGTCGTGATCTCCCCGGCAACCAGGACCAAACCGGTCGTCGTCGAAACCTCGCAAGCCACACGCGCGTCAGGATCATCGGCGATGATCGCGTCCAAGACCGCATCGGAGATCTGATCGCACATCTTGTCAGGATGGCCCTCCGTCACCGACTCCGACGTGAAGTAGAACTTAGGTGACTGCATAAACGTTGTTGTCATTGAAAAACCTCCTCAGTAAAGTTGAAAGTTACAAGTTACAGGTCGAAAGTTAACCTGGACTACCCACAGCCAGACATTGACTGAGATCAGGACTGGCCTCAGTCGGGCTGATTATACACGATTTTGCGCTGCGCAACTCTCACGCATCACGCTTCACGTTTCACGTTTCACGTTTC
>OMKS01002209.1_pt1 | contig 16443 bp, 7 predicted proteins | sample 1674721 | NCBI WGS metagenome assembly OMKS01 (sample SAMN06264996, study PRJEB25208) | sediment metagenome | isolation source: hot spring sediment | place: USA: California | collected 2014-09-02
GCTTTGAATACCTTTTCGGATTTGCTTCGTGCATCATCTCATAAATGGTTTCGAATACGTCCTCTGCATTTGGATTCGAGAAATAATCGCCATCGGTTGTATATGCTGGCCTGTGCTCCTTGGCGGTTATGGTTCGGGGTTGCGAATCGAGCAGGAAAAAACCGTTGCGCTCCTCAAGCACTTTTTGCATCATAAAGGCAGTTGCTCCTCCCGGTACGTCCTCATCAAAAAAGGCCACACGACTAGTTTTCTTAACTGAATCGAGTATTGTATTTGGCAAATCGAAAGGCAGCAAGGTTTGCACATCAATTAGTTCAACTGATACACCAAACTCGGCTAGCTGCTCAACGGCCTCCTGAGCAATTCGAACGCAGCTGCCATAGGTAACAAGGGTAACATCAGTTCCTTCTTGAAGCACCTCTGGAATACCTAATGGAACTTTAAACTCACCAATATTATCGGGCATGCGCTCCTTTAACCGGTAACCGTTTAGGGGTTCAATAACTAGGGCAGGATCGTCAGCTTCGAGCAGCGTATTATACATGCCAGCCGCTTGTGTCATATTGCGTGGAACGCAAACGTATATTCCCCTAATTGAGTTTATCACCATGCTTAATGGCGAACCCGAGTGCCAGACCCCTTCGAGCCTATGCCCACGAGTAGAAATTATAAGCGGCGCCTGCTGCCCATTCTTTGTGCGCCAACGCAGTGTGGCCAAATCGTCGCTAAGGGTTTGCAGAGCATACAAAAGATAGTCGAAGTACTGAATTTCGGCAATTGGCCTAAGACCCCTGAGAGCAGCGCCTAATCCCTGGCCTATTATGGTTGTTTCTCTAATACCCGTATCCATAATTCGAACCTCGCCATACTTCTCCTGCAAACCTTCGTAGGTTTGGTTAACGCCACCAATATTCCCAACATCTTCACCAAAAGCAATGAGCAATGGGTTTTTACCAAACTGCGCATCCCAATTGTCGCGAAGCACCTCACGACCGCTAACAACGGGCGACAAATCGGTAAACACAGGTGGCACGGGCTTCACACGAAGAGCCGAATTATCGGTTTCGCAGTATAAATGCGTACTGTACAGATCATTTGCTTGAGCATAGCCGTCTTTCATCCATGCTGATAAATCGGACTGAAGCTTTTCGCGCATTGAGCAATCGGTGCAAACGTGACGGAGTATGCGCTTTACGCTACTCATATTATCCTTACGAATTGGATTTGGAATTTTTTTAAGCTCATCGGCAATAAGGCCAACCTTATCAACATGCTCACGTTTACAAACGCACGAACGATTTTCGATAATCTTTAATAGCGCATCGCGTTCCTGCTTAATAGGATTAGTGAACTTTCCCCATGCTTCGTTCTTGGCAACGCGGGCATCGTTCTCGGCTTTTTTCTCCACTTCTTCAAGCTCAATTGCAGTAGCAAAACCGTTGTCCATAATCCAATCCCTAAACTTTAAATTACAATCGAAGTCCTTTTCCCACTGCAAGCGCTCCTTCGTCTTGTACCTTTCGTGCGAACCAGAGGTTGAATGGCCTTGTGGTTGGGTAATTTCAGTGATATGAATTAGAACAGGAGTATGATCATTTCGGCTTAACTTCACCCCTTTTTCAAAGGTGCTTAACAGCTCGGGATAGTCCCAACCCTTAGCTTTCAGAATTACCATTCCGGATTTATCCTTCTCGCCCTTTTCAATACCAGCAAGTAGTTGCGATATGCTTCCTTTAGCCGTTTGGTACTCGCGAGGCACTGAAATCCCGTAGCCATCGTCGTAAACAGTCATAACCATTGGCACCTGCAATACGGCAGCAGCGTTTATGGTTTCAAAAAAATGGCCCTCGGAGGTACTAGCATCGCCAATGGTTCCAAAGGCCACTTCGTTGCCTTTTTTGGAAAAATTAGTAAACCGATGCAGATCCTTATTCTCACGATATAACTTAGATGCCCAAGCCAAACCAAGTAAGCGTGGCATTTGCCCTGCGGTTGGGGAAATATCGGCCGATGAGTTTTTAATTGTAGTTAGGTCTTTCCATGTACCATCGGGATTGAGCGATCGGGTTCCGAAGTGATTGTTGAATGAACGACCTGCGTTCCCTGGGTTTAGCTCAACATCGGTTTGGCCGTAAAGCTGAGCAAAAAAATCTTCAGCGCTAAAAAGGCCTGCTGCCATCATAAAGGTTTGGTCGCGATAGTATCCCGAGCGCCAATCGCCATTCTCAAAAAACTTGGCCATTGCCACTTGAACCAGCTCTTTACCATCGCCAAAAATGCCAAACTTTGCCTTGCCAGTTAACACTTCTCTTCGGCCTAATAGGCTTACTTCGCGACTAAGGCGGGCAATGTAATAGTCATTTAATAATTCTCTTTTACTGAACTCTTTTTTTTGAGGAGATTTGGTTGCCATGCTAAAAGTATATTTGCTATTACCCAAAGGTAAAAAAAGTTTAAGTTGATAATTGTAATTACCAAACAATAAAATTTGGCAATGGTTTAAACAACAGGCAAAACAAATGCATATGCCCCGAAATGCACCTTATCGTCCAAAGCGTAATCCCTAAAAATTTGTTTACTTTGCAAAAACAAAATCAATGGAGTTTCTTAAGCTACTTTTTGTTGTTCTTGCCCTGCTTGCATTGGCGCTTCTGCTAATGGGAGTAAAAATACTATTCCATAAAAGCCATAAATTTCCAGAAACCTCGGCTGGGCACAACCGCGATATGCGTAAACTAGGCATAACTTGTGCAAGGCAGGACGAGATAAAGTGCTGGGGCAAAAAGGGTAACAAAAAAGGATGCGGCACGTGCTTCGAACATGCGCGCAGCTAGCTGAACAATTGGTTTCCTTTATTGTTCTGACAATTTAATTACAATAAACGTAAACCGATGGAAACCCTCAAACTTGTTCTTGCCACTCTTGGGGTGCTAATTATAATTGTGGGATTTTTCTTTATTGCCTTTACTCTACTAGGCAAAAATAAATCGCAAGATCAGGAAAGCTGTAACACCCACGGGCAAACCCGTTCGTTTGGGTGCGGTTGTGGATCGGGTGCCTGCGGTTTGCCTGTTGACAGGCAATAGTAAACCTTTTTTATTTTTCAACAACCATACTGCTTAACCCTTCCGACATCCACACGGAATAATCGCCATCAGTATTGCTAAAGATAAGGTATGCCTCAACCGAAGGATTGTTTGCTAGCCACGATATGGTTGAGTCAACCCCCATTACCATAAAAGCCGTTGCGAGAGCATCGGCACGCGTTGCGGTTGAGTCAATAACTGTTGCGCTTAGCAAAGCATGGTTTACCGGGTACCCTGTTGCTGGATCAATGGTGTGACTGTAGCGTATGCCATCTTTAATAAAAAATTTACGATAGTTCCCAGAGGTAACCAACGATTTACCCGACACTGCAAGTATAACCTGTAAGTTCTCGCCCGACAAGGCATTGTCAACCGGCTTGTCAACACCTATTTGCCATGCTTTACCTCTTGGGTTTTCACCCAAAGTACGCACCTCGCCACCAACCTCAACCAGATAATTTGCAATTCCTTTGCTTTCGAGAAACTGAGCCAATAAATCGACGGTGTAACCTTGCGCAATTGCGTTAACATCAATGGTTGTGTAGGGGTTATGCTTGGTTAGTGTATTGCCATTAATCTCAATCTTGTCGAGTCCAGTGTAGCTCAAAAGTTCCTCAACACGAGCGCTCGATGGAACCTCTCCTTTTTTCATATGAAACCCCCATTCGCGAACCAATGGTCCAATGGTAATATCGAACGCACCATTTGTTTGGGCTGAAATCTGTAACGACAACGAAACAACCTGAGCCAAAAGCGAATCGACCTCCATGGAACTTTGCGATGCGTTGAATAGGTTTATTACCGAGCTATCACGGTAAAGCGACATCGACTTATCAACCTGTTCGAGAATTGCCTCAATTTCATGCGAATAGTTAAGCTCATCACTTTCGGCATAGGTTATGGTATAGGTTGTTCCCTGTGTAAATCCGCTTAGCTTAACATATTTTGGATTGCTTTCGCAGGCAAAAATTAGCAGTAAAAATGGAAGGGAAATTGCAAAAACTTTTTTCATAATGTATTCTATTAAAATTGGGCTACCTAAAACAGCTGCTTAAAAAGCACCATAATATCGGTGCTTACACTATAGTTTTTTGCGTACAGAATATTAAGCCTATCAATTGTTGCAGCATTAACCGCCTCTAAATTTTTTGTTTTTAATGGCGGAAAAACTCCTTGCCTTAGCTTGGGCAACCCGCTAATATCAACTCCATTAAAAGCGGCATAGCCAACCCAAGTGAACCTTCCCCAAATTACGCCAAAAGCTTTAGCTATTACAAAGCCAAAATGTTTTACAAAAAACAAGAGTATGGGAGAACCTAGAATTAAAATTAAAGACACAAAAACATCAAAAACACGCTTATTTCGCCTGTTGTCAGACTTTGAAATTGCGCTAAAATCAACAGTGTATAAATCGCCAGCAGTATCAATTGAGTTACTGCCAATAACCGATGAGCTATCGGGAGGCGCTATTTTATAGTCGATACCTAATGGCACAAGGGTTAGCATAGTTTTAATAATATCCTGCGATGACAGATTGCCTGAGCAAAAAATTACCTCGTCAATGGAGTTTACCCGTACAAACTCGTCGAGCTGGTTAAACGTTACGGTTTGCTTATCGCTTGTAAATATGTTTGATGGTGATACAAAACCTACAATATTAAACTCAACCTTTGCATCATTTAAAATATCGCGCACGCGTTGTATCTCATCAACTTCGCCAACAATAGCCACCCGCTTAAGTTTACGAAAAGCCGAAAACACATCCTTTCGGTAGTAACCAATAGCCCAATGGGCAAGCTGTACAATTAGGGCCGACCAAAAAGTTACAAGCAGAACAATTGCTCTTGAATATCGTAAACTATTGGGCAATAGTGCATATATTGCAAGTATGGCTAGCGTACCTATTCCAATGCCTCTTGCAGCAGCAAAAAGCTTTTGGGGCTTATCGTAGGCCCCCGACAACCATAACGAAATTAACCAAACTACAATGTAAAACGCTGACATACCGTAAACCAAATGCTGGTTATAGCCCCACACTCCATGAAATTTTATCTTATCCCATAGCGGAAGTACCACGGCAAATCCCGCAACCATAATTAGCCCATCGAGCAACGGATGGATAACTCGGTAAACAAAACGCTTTACAATGCTTAGCCCAGCCCTAAAGTAAATGGCTAAGTATATAAGGGCAATGTAAAACCAAGCGTTTTTACGGCTAAAATGCTTACGGGCAAAAATCATCATAGCCTTGTAAAAAACCAGTACGTAGTTTACGCTGCCCTTCTTTGTGCTCTCTCCTTTATAGTGAATAATTGTGGTTTCGGGAAAGTAATAATTCTTGTATCCTCCTTTAATAATCCTAAATGAGAGGTCGATATCCTCACCGTACATAAAAAAACTCTCATCGAGCAAACCAACCCGATCCAAAGCCTCCTTGCGCATAAACATAAACGCTCCCGGAAGTATTTCAATCTCGTGGGTTTGGTTAGGATCGAGATGGCCAAGATGGTAGCGAGCAAAAACACGCGACTTAGGGAATAGGCGCGATAAACCAAATATCTTATAAAACGATACCATTGGCGATGGCATGGCCCGCTTGGACTCGGGCAGGAACTTTCCCTTGCCGTCAATCATTTTAACCGAAATACTACCGGCTTCGGGGTGCGATTGCATAAAGGCTATACATTTCGAAAAGGTGTCCTCCTCAACAACGGTATCGGGGTTTAGCAGGATGACAAACTCCCCTTTTGCCAACCTTATTGCCTGATTATTGGCATAGGAAAAACCGTAGTTTACGGTATTCTCAATGAGCTTAACCTCAGGGAAACGCTGCCGCACCATTTGGCACGAACCATCGGCAGAGGCATTATCAACAACAAAAACCTCGGCATCAATATCTTTTAGGGCTTTGTAAACCGAAATAAGACACTGCTCGAGGAAATGCCTAACGTTGTAGTTAACTATTACTACCGATAAAGTCATACGATGAGATTATGCAGAGCCCAAAGGTATAAAAAAAAGGCTTCTCAAAGCAAGCTGAGAGAAGCCTTTAGCATTACTAATCGTGCGTAGTTTTTACATTAGCTGCCTAACAGCATCGGCAAGGCGTTTCACTCCCTCGTCGTTTTTCGCCTCCGACATAAACGAGAAGTTAAGCCGCATGGTATTTTGCCCGCTACCATCGCAGTGGAAAACGTGACCCAGCACAAAAGCAACCTTTTGCTCAATGGCAATTTTAAACAAATCCTCCGATTTCATCCCTTCGGGTAGAGTTAGGAAAAGGAATAACCCACCTTCGGGTTCGGTCCAGCTAACGCCCTCGGGCATATACTTACGAAAAGCTTCGAGCATGGCAATATATTTTTAGTTTAACGTTACAGATTGTTATAATAAAGGGTAATAATATGTTAATTAAGCATAATATCCTGCTACGAAGTTACCAATTGTAATTAAACAAAGCAAGTTTTGGCATTTTTATTTATAATGATTAATCAGCATACTTTTATGCCACATTAGCAATTAGCAAAGCACCCTATACCTATATCGACAAATAGCAAATTAAAAATGCCACAAAACGCATAACAAACCACAAACGACTCAAAATACCTCAACTACCTTAAACCGAACAGGATGCCATAAACCATACCAATTATTTTGCCTGTTTTTAGGCCGTATGGCTTTCCCTCCATTAAAAAAATGTTAAAAAAATTGATATAGTGGATTGTTTGCTCTAAATTGCATTTCGGTTAACACAACAGATTACTTGCTTATACAAAAACCAAGTAATCAAATTAACTTAAGGGCACATTTATGGCCATTATATTTTTAAGTAAACCAAACTATTAACCAAAACCAATTAGCTATGAGAAAAATTTTTACAGTTATGCTGGTTATGCTAATTGCATTTACCACGAAAGCACAAATTGATTCGAAAGAATCAAAAAACTTGAAAGATGAGAAAGAACTCGCGAATACACATCTACAAGTTTCCAAAAGCATGGAAAAAACAAGGATATCAAAAGATGTAGTTTTTTTTGATGATTTTGAGTCCTTAACCGGATGGACATTAGAGCCTCCATTTGAAATTGGCACAGCCACTACTTTACCTGCAACGGCACATAGCGGAACAGAAATTTTAGGTGGGCCACTTAATGCTAATTATGATAATAACCAAGTTCAAGTATTCGCAACTTCACCTGTTATTGATTGCTCTGCCGAAGCTGTGGTTATTTTAAGCTATTGGAGCTTCTCAGGCTGCGAAAGTGCCAACTGGGATCACATTGGGATTGAAGCATTCGATGGTTCGGCATGGAGCCTAGTGTGGAGCAATGCCGAATGGGGCGGAAGTGTTCAACAAGATACATGGACTTATTACGAGTTTGACGTTTCAACACATGCTGCAGGCAATGCAAATTTTCAAGTAAGATACTACTTAGGAGCGACTGATGAATCAGCTAATTATTCGGGCTGGGGCATCGACGACTTTATGATCTTCACTCCCGAAGATAATGACTTAGGCATTAACACCATCACTCCTAACGGATTAGTTTTAACAGGCAGTACAATTACGCCAACAGTTACCATCGAGAACTATGGTGGGGTAGCCCAGTCAACTTACGACATTACGCTTGTTTCCGACCCTGCCGGATATAGCGAAACGATTTCAAACCCAGGCACAATTGAACCAGGTGCTACGCTAACCATTGACTTCCCCGATTGGTCTCCTACTGACGGTTCCTACACCCTAACAGCAACTGTAGTACTTGCTGATGATGCTAATTCTGAAAACGACATTGCTACTTCTGAAGTTGAGGTTAGGGGCTTTGGTTTTGGCGATGTAATTCATTCGTTCAATGCTGAAATGGCTGGATGCCCAGGGATTGAAACTGATGGCAACCACATATATACCGTTTATTGGAACCCGGGTACTGCCGGAAGAAACTTTGATAAGTATACTATGGACGGTACGTTTGTTGAAGAATTTGAAATTACAGGAGTTTCTGCGATAAGAGATATGGCCTACAATCCAGCAACTGGATATTTCTATGGTGCAGCGGCAAATACTACGCTACGTGAAATGGATTTAAAGAACAAAACGCTTGTTAGTACCATAACCGCTCCAGTAGAATGCCGCGCTATTGCATTTGACGAGATAAACAATACGCTTTGGGCTAACAATTGGAGCACCGATTTAACTGAGTTTGACCTAACAGGCACTGCAACGGGCAACTCATTCCCCATAACAACTAGCATATATGGTGCTGCATACGACAAATGGTCTGACCCCGAGAATCCAACTTTATGGCTATTTAACAACGGCGAAAACCCTGAAACCATTGTTGAATATACCATGGACGGGACAGCTACAGGAAGGCAAATTGATATAACCACGGTACCCGGGTATGCTGAAGGAGGCATTGGAGGTGGATTGGCTTCGTTTGAGGCTGACGGAGTTGCCTACTTACTAGCAAACATCCAGCAAGATCCTAACCTTATTGTTAAGTTCTACCTAGTCTCAACAGCTAAAACGTACTCGGTTACACTAACTATAAATGACGGTACTGACCCAATTGAAGGTGCAACCGTTACCTTCGATGGGGTTGATTACACTACCAATGTGGATGGTATTGTTACCATTGCCGATGTTGCTAACGGAAGAACATACGCATATAGCGTTTCAATGGACGGTTACGATACCGCTACTGGCAACATTGTGGTTGATGGTGCTGATGTTGAGCAAACCATTACCTTAACCATTACAGGTATTGATAATGGCCTGCTTAGTAACCTAAACGTATACCCCAACCCATTTAGCAGCCACATTACTATTACCAACGCCGAAAAGGTTAACCGCGTGGTTATCACAAACCTTATTGGACAAATAGTAAAAGACGTAACGCTTAATGGCACCGAAACCATTAATACAAGCGAACTTGCCAATGGCATTTACCTTGTTACTTTTGAGGGAATGAATGGTGAGCGCGCTGTCCGTAAGATGGTGAAGCAATAGTCTTCTTTTTCAAATGGCCTGACTTTTAATGGCTATTAAAACATAAAACCTGACAGGAGATTTTCCTGTCAGGTTTTTATGTTTCTCTTTTTATGCAACCTCCAAAATCTTGCAATAGCTATAACAACCCCCAAAAAATACCCATTCCCTACCAAATAAATGCTATTCATATCAACAAGCATATCAACAATCGCTCAAACACTCAATCTTATTTAGGGATTGTCAATACCTTACCCGTAACCATTAACCCGTCACCCTCCAAACTCGTCACCCTGTCACTTAATCCTCTTCAACCTCAATGGTCCTATCAACCCTCTCCTCACCCTCGGCATATCTGCGAATATTTATATTGAAGGCTGCCATAAAAATGCTCATAAACGGGCTGATAATATTGAAAAATGCATACGGCAAATAGGTAAGTACTGGAACTCCTAGCACAGCCGACTGAGTTGCTCCACAGGTATTCCATGGTATTAGTACGGAAGTAACCGTTCCCGAATCTTCCAGTGCCCTACTCAGCACTTCGGGCTTAAGGCCACGGTCGCGGTAAGTTTTTGAGAACATCCTACCCGGTACAACAATTGAAATGTACTGGTCGGATGCGGTAACGTTAAAAAACATACAGGTACCAACGGTTGTAGCAACCAGTGAACCGGTTGACTTAGCAAACATTATAACGCTTTCGGTTATTCGTACCAACAACCCTCCGGCCTCCATAACCCCACCAAATATCATTGCCGATAGAATTAGCCAGATGGTATTAAGCATACCGGCCATCCCTCGTGTACTCAAAAGCTCGTTAACCTGTGCATCTTCAGTAAAAATGGCAATTTCGCCAAACATACTCTGCATAACCGCAACGTACGACGATTTAAGGTAGCTGCCATCAATTTGCGACACCTGCTCAACCACATGAGGTTGAAAGATTACGGCAAAAGCAGCACCGAGAAGTGTACCTACCATTATTGCAGGTAAGGGCGGCATCTTTTTCACTATCACCGTTATAAGAATTGCTGGTACGAGAAAAAGCCACGGTGTTATGTTAAACGAATTTTCAATTGCATGGAGTGTTGACTCTACACTTGCTTGGCCTCCGGTATGCGTATAGGTTAAACCGATTACAAAAAATATTACAATGGTAATTATAATTGATGGCCCTGTTGTAAAAACCATATACCGAATATGCGTAAACAAATCGGTGCCAGCCATTGCTGGGGCAAGGTTGGTAGTATCGGATAAAGGCGACATTTTATCGCCAAAGTATGCTCCGGAAATAATTGCACCAGCAACAACCCCTTCGCTAAAACCCAAAGCATTGCCAATTCCAAGTAGCGCTACCCCAATGGTTGCAACTGTTGACCACGAACTACCCGTTGCCAACGATACCATGGCACTAATAATAACCGTAGCAACAAGAAAAATGCTTGGGTGTAAAATTTTCAACCCATAGTATATCATTGCAGGAACCACGCCGCTTAAAAGCCAGGTTCCGGCTAACGAACCTATAAGCAACAGTATAAGCATGGATGGCATAGCAGAGCCAATACTCTTAACAACCTGCTTGCGTACATCGGCCCATTTATGGCCAAGCACAACCGCAACAATACCTCCAACAGTTGCGGCCAAAAGCAATGCAATTTGGTTTGCTCCCGAAAGCGTATCCTCCTTAAAAAAGTAAACGTTAAGCACCAGAAATGCGATAAGAAAAAGAATAGGAATAAACGCTTGAAAAAGCGAAGGTTTTGATATTTTTACCATTGCATTATCCGAATAGTTCAACAAAAGTTGAGAAAGATAAACATTTTATACTTATGCAAACATTACGTTTTCAATAATATTAAGCAATAACGAGAGTTTTCTTTATGCCAATTTTCCAGTCACAATCTGTAAAAATTTACGTTTTTGCTAAATACTTGCATTTTAGTAATAAGTACACGTACATTTAGCCAAAACCTAAACACCCATTTTTTATGCAAAACTTGTTGAGAAATACTGCGAAATGCCCACCGGCATTAGAAGACCAATGTGGAGGCTTTGGCACAACCTTATCATAAAATTTGATAAGAATAAAGATGCAATTTTTATGAATTATGGCTACCAGAGCCTAAATGGTGACCCAAAACTTGAACTTAACGAAAAAGATGAAATTAACAGGTACTGCATACAGCTGTACGATTACGTTGTAAACAAGGTAGAAATTAAGGACAAAGACGTACTTGAGGTTGGCTCAGGTCGAGGAGGCGGAGCATCGTACATTACCCGCTACTACAAGCCCAAATCGTACACAGCCATTCATATATCATCAAGCGTAATAAACTTTTGCAATAGCTATCATGCTGTTAATGGGCTAAAGTTTGTAACTGGCGTAGCCGAAGAGCCCCCTTTCGCCAACGAATCGTTCGATGTAGTTGTTAACGTTGAGTCGGCGCGATGCTATAAAAGCTTAAAGAAGTTTTTCCAAGAGGTTCACCGTATGCTAAGGCCAAACGGTCATTTTTGCTTTGCCGATATGGTAAAAAAAGGTGAATACGAATTGATAAAAGAGCAGCTACTAAGCACTGGTTTTGAAATTGTTGATGAGCAAGAAATTGGACAGAACGTTGTTAAAGCCCTCGATTTCGACCACGAGCGCAGGCATTCAACCATTGACAAGAAGATTCCTGGTTTGCTAAAAAAATCCTTTCTACAATTTGCAGGAGCCAAGGGTACTGAACGTTACGATTCGTTTGCCACGGGCAGAATGCAATACTGGAGGCTCGTACTGAAAAAAATTAGCTAAGGATACAGCAATCCTTTACGCCTGCACACAAGCAGGGTTGGCAAGCCAACCCTGCTTGTGTGCTTTTAATAGCAAGAAATCAGCAATCGCCCTCCCATATATTTTAAAGTAAACCTTTCAAAATATGCACATCTCTGCGTATATTTGATAAGCATTTAACAAAACTAACCATGGCAGTGAAAGGCAACAAATTTGGAGCATTTAAAGGGGTATTCACTCCTTCTATCCTTACAATACTTGGCGTAATAATGTACCTAAGGCTTCCCTGGATTGTTGGGCAAGCCGGGCTTTGGGCTACCCTAGGGATAATTTTAGTTGCCCACATTATTTCAGCAACAACCGGGTTAAGCGTAGCAAGCATTGCAACCGACAAAAAGGTTGAAACGGGAGGAACCTACTACATGATTTCACGTAGCCTTGGGCTTCCTATTGGCGGAACACTTGGATTAGCCCTATTTGTAGGTTTATCGTTTAGCGTTAGCCTATACATTATTGGTTTTTCCGAAACCCTACTCACCGCTTTTGGCTACGAGGTAACAATTAACACAATACGCATTGCTGGAGTAATTACCTTACTCGTTGTTACCATTATTACCTTTATTAGCACTAACCTAGCGCTAAAAACCCAATTTGTAATTCTGGCTGTACTCATCCTATCGGTTGCATCAATTTTACTTGGCAGGCACGATTTAGCCCCAAAAACACCACTTAGCGGAATGGCAAGCAATTCACTTCCGTGGATTGCCCTATTTGCAATATTTTTCCCTGCTGTAACGGGTTTTGAGGCTGGTGTATCTATGTCGGGCGATTTAGCCAACCCTAAAAAAGCAATTCCTAGAGGCACAATAACTGCCATTGTGGTTGGTTTGGTTGTTTACATTGGGCTAACCTTCTTCTTTTCGCACACAGTTGAACGCGACTCACTGGTGAACGATCCTGCAGTTTTGCTCAACATATCGCTTTATTCTCCTCTTGTTTTAGCTGGCATTTGGGGGGCTACCCTGTCGTCGGCATTTGGTAGTATTTTGGGAGCGCCTCGGATTCTTCAGGCAACAGCCATGGATAGAATTACCCCTAAAATTTTTGCCAAAGGAGTTGGAACGGGTAATGAGCCACGTAACGCCCTAATCCTTACCTTTTTTATCGCCCTAGGAGGCATACTTATTGGCGAGCTAAACGTTATTGCCCGAGTTGTTTCCATCTTTTTTATTATTACCTACGGCTTTTTAAACCTCACCTGTGCCATTGAGACCTGGGCTGGTTCCGACTTCAGACCTTCATTCCGCATACCCGCATGGATTAGCATTATTGGAGCCATTGCCTGCTTTGTAGTGATGATTCAGCTCGATTTTGCAGCCATGATTGGTGCAACAATCATTCTAGGTGCTATTTTCCTTCTACTTAAACGCAAAGAGCTTAAGCTGCAAAGTGGCGATACATGGGGTGGGGTTTGGTCGTCATTGGTTAAGTATGGCTTAACAAAACTTTCATCTACCGACTCGAAAGCCCAACGGAACTGGCGTCCAAACATAATGCTATTTAGCGGCAACCCCATGGCACGTCCACACCTCATTGAAATGGCCCGCACCCTCGTTGGCAAGCAGGGAATATTTACAAACTTTGAGCTAATTGAAAACCCTAATGAAGAAGATCTATTTAAGAAAGCCGTAAAGCCAAAAATTGAAACATACAACCGAGGGAAAAAGCTAATAACCCGAAAACATGAATGCAAAAACCTGTACGATGGTGTTGAAACAATTGCCCATGTATACGGATTTGCTGGGTTTGAGCCTAACACAGTTTTACTGGGTTTGCCAAAAACTAGAAAAAAAATAGATTCTCTTTCTCATACCATTAAATCATTACATTTAATCGATCATAACATTCTACTTTACAGGCATGTTGAGAGGTTTACATCGCTTACCCCGAAAACCATTGACCTATGGTGGAATGGCAACAGCCGAAACTTTAACTTTGGGCTATCGCTTCTGAAGTACATTTCAACAGATAGCTATTGGCGCGATGCCCTAGTTCGCATTTTTGTTATAAACTATAATACATCAAAAACCGATACAATATACTCTCTGCTTAATCAAGCCGCCGATAATGCAAGGCTAATGGCAAATGTTAAGGTAATTAACAATGCAACTGAAAGAATTGCTGAACTCGACATTATTAGAAGCGAATCGGCCAATGCCAGCTTAGCTTTGCTCGAACTCTCGCTATTTAACCCTCAGCAACAAAATAGCATCGAGGAGGTTACTGACTTACCTTTTTCAACCCTACTAATTGAAGCTAGCAGTAGCTTTGAACTTGTTAACGCTAACGCCCAACCCGAAAAGCTTAATCAAAGCAACGAAGTTCAAATTACCACTCCACTTGAAGAGACAATTAAGCTGCCCGAAAAAGAAATTTTAGCCGAAGTTGTTAGAAATACTACAAAAAAACAGGAAGAGCTAATTAATAACCTCAACAAAAACTCCATAAGCAATACCCTTCAACAGCTAACTGCATATACTGATGAGCTAATGGCGATAGTTGCAAAGCTTTTTTCATCGCTTGAGCAAATTGGCGATAAGCAGGGTAAAGGCTCAAGTATTTCGAAGGTAATTTCCGACTTCACATTTCAAGCCAAGGCTAAAGTATCAAAATTTAGGGATGAAACTCTTGTAGAAACAAGCAATAGCCTCAACGAATCACTAAAGGTGTACATTGAGCATATTGAGAAAAACTTACAATCTCTACCAAATAAGCTTATCGTAAACCTAAACCGAAACGAATTCAAAGCTCGTAAAAACGACTCATTCTCCATTCACCTATTCAAAACACGGAGCAAACTCAGGGGATCGCTGCTTGGTTGGCCCATTTCGCATAAAGTTGACATTAAGAATTCTGCTGAAATCTTCTTAAAGCAAAACAGGCTCGAAGCGCTTAACGATTACTACGAACAGCTTGGTTTAGCAACCTTTAGGCACATTAGCAACCTTAGGAAGTGCTTAATTGAGCTTGCAAAAAGCGTTGATAACGAAACGTTAACCCCAGACAAGCTGGATGAGCTTAAAAGAAGCACCAATGAATCGTTTACCGAAGCGAAAGCAGAATTGGAAAAAGTATTTAGCAAAATTGCGAATGCGTTTACCGCCGATTTGGAAAGAAACATCCAGCGTTTTAGCTTTGCCATTGATAAGCCCGAAACGAAGTACCTCGTTTCGCCCTACAGAAAAATTGCGAAAAAGAGAACAACCTCCATTGCAAGTATTGAAGAGCTACCAAAGGTATACGGCAAAAATATAAATCTATACACAAATAAAAACCTGCTCGAGTTTATCCTCATATCGCTAAACCATAGGTTTAGCATAAAGCTAACAAAACAAGCCGATGAGCTTAGCCGATGGGCAAACGGCAAGCTAACCGAAGCCAACAAAGAGCTTTCGGCAGTGTTCGCCGAGTTAGTATCGGCAAGCGAGCCCCCCAATGTGGATACATTAAGCCAAAAAATTGCCGATTTAAAAAATACGGAGGTTCAAGAACGCTTTGAGGCCTTATTTAAGGATATAAACAGCATTATTGACGAGCTGCCCGAAACAATTACTGTAAACGACGACAACTTTTTTGCACTAATCGATTCGGGTAAATTTCCACCCAGCGAAACTCGCGAAATTGAGCTGCGCCAAAAGGCAAAACTTTACGTTGGTACCGAGCTAATAAGCAATGCCCGTACCGAAATGGATACCCTTTCTAGCTCATTCAAAGAGCTATCAACAATGCTAACGGACAAGCTTAGGCTAACCCTGTTTAATATTGAGAATAGCATAGCCTCTCACGACAGCGAAGAAAGTTTGCCGCAGAATGAAATGAGATCGCAGCTAGCCAACGAGTTTAAGAAGACATTTGAAACCGAGCAGCTGCACGTAAAAGGGCTATTAGAAAAATTTGAAACCCAGCTATACTCATATCTAAAACATGCTCTCGATCCGCTTCACCAAATGGTGTACAGCAAACAACACACCATTAAGAAGAGCAAAAAGGCAGGAAAAGCCAAAAAGCCCTCATTTGCTAAAAAAACCATAGCAAAAATTGGAAACTTCTTAAACAAACAGTTTGTAAATGTTGTATACTCGCAAAGCGAGGGAATTATGCTTGCCAATAAGCTTACCTCTTTCGAATCGGAATTTAAGGTAAGCAACCAGTCAATTCAGGAGATGATTGTAAAACTCTCGCCATACGAGCATTCGGGTCGTAAAATACCATTTTATTACGTTAGCTTGTTTTCGGGCAGTACTACACTGAGCAAGGACCTTTGGATTGAACGGCCAAAAGAGCAGCAAGAGGCACAACGTATAATTGAAAGGTTTAAAAGCGGGTTTAGCGGCGCTTTAATTATAAGCGGCGACAGAAACTCGGGCAAAACAACGCTATCAAAATACATAGCAAAAACCCTGTTGCCAAGCTACAACCTTCATATTGTTAGAGCGCCCAAGGGAGGATCAACCAATGTTGACTGTCTCTTATACACATCTCCGAGCCCACGAGACCGTACTAGATCTCGTATGCCGTCTTCTGCTTGA
>OMKS01002210.1_pt1 | contig 16440 bp, 12 predicted proteins | sample 1674721 | NCBI WGS metagenome assembly OMKS01 (sample SAMN06264996, study PRJEB25208) | sediment metagenome | isolation source: hot spring sediment | place: USA: California | collected 2014-09-02
CCGTTGATGTGGCTCTTGGCGATTTCGCCGGTCAAGTAAGGGTCCTCGGAGAAATACTCGAAGTTGCGACCGCACAAAGGGGAGCGTTTGATGTTGGCGCCCGGTCCCAGAATCACGCCGACCTTTTCCTGGCGACATTCCTCACCTAGCGCCTGCCCCACCTGATAGATCAGGTCACGGTTCCAGGTGGCGGCCAGCGCGGAGGCCGTGGGGAAGCAGGTGGCCGGGACGCTTTCGTTCAATCCGACGTGGTCGGCCTCCCCGGCCTGTTTGCGCAGCCCGTGCGGGCCGTCCGTGACCATGATGGAGGGGATCCCCAGGCGCTCGATGCCTTTCAGATACCAGAAATTCTTCCCCGAACACAGGGAGGCTTTTTCAACGAGGGTCATTTGCTGGATAAGCGATGTGATCTTTTCTTGAAGTCCCATATTTAACCTCCGGTTTCTTTCAACGTTCATTTTAACGCAACCTGAAAGGCGCATTGTCAGGCATCAGCAGCCATCCTTTTCTGCGCATCGAGCCACTTACGCCCGGCGTCGCTGATGCTCCACACACCACGAGGGGTGTCGTCGCGGATCAAGCCCTCCTCCCTTAAGGCATTGCGCGCCCAATGCGCAGTGTTGATCCAGCGGACGGTCTTCCCATCGGCAAGCGTGTCCAGATCGTAGGTGTTGAGCTGATCGGCTAAGGTCGCCCGCACGTGCTCCAAGACGGCCTCGAGGTTGGCTTCGCCGCCGAGGGCGACAAGGGCGCGCAGGATGGGGACGCAGTAGGCGCTCTGCGGGGTTTTGAGGCCCTTGCGCAGGCGGGGTATTCTTTCGTCGGGTACGACCAGGATGAAAAAGCGTTTGGCCCAGGCGTTCAGGTCGTTGAGCAATTCGTCGAGGGCTTCGGCCTGTGTGCTGTCTTCCTGAAGGTCTTCCAGGCGTGCCTCGATGTGCGTGCGCAGCACTGCCAGAGCTTGACCGGCTGTAAAGAGTTCGAGTTGCATGTTGCCCTCCTTATCCGTATACACCTATCTTTTTCAGGATTCCAAAGCTATTTGTTGACTCTCCTGAGTATCCCCACCTGACACCAGACCAACCGTCGCTTATGGCTACCGTTGGGAGTTACGCGGGTTAATTTTGTATGAAACACTATCACCTCCGGCGGGGGCGAATACAAGGCGATTTTTCGCGCACACCATCCTTAGTGTATTACAACCTGGGCGAAAAGACAACCTTCTAAAAGGCACGGCCCAAACAGGCATTACGTCACTTGGATTAACCTCAGAAGGGGAATAGCGTAGGGAGACCAGAACAGCAGCATAATCATACGGTGAAGGAGAAGGAAGTGTTCACATTGAAACAAGGCGCCGACCTTTTGAGCGAACTCGGTGGCATCAAAACAGGGGAACAAGCCCGGGCGCTGTTCCAGATGCGCTGCGATCCGCAGACGCAAACCCGCCTGGCCCGGATCGACAATCCAGACGCGCTGTGCAAAATCGCCAACGCCATTGTCATTATGGACCCCGACGCGGTCTTCGTCAGCACCGGTTCGGCAGAGGACCGGCAGTGGGTGCGCGCATTAAGCCTGGAAAAAGGCGAGGAACAGGCCCTCGCCATGCCGGGCCACACCGTCCATTTCGATCTGCCCGCAGAGCAAGGGCGCATTATCGACAAGACGTTCTACATCGTCAATCCCGCCGAAGTCACCAGCACGCTGGCCAAGAGCATCTTCCGCGCCGAAGCGCGCACCTATCTCGAAACCTACATGACCGGCATCGCCAGGGGCAAAGTCCTGCTGATCGGCTTCTTCAACCGTGGGCCAACCGGCGCGCAAGCTACCATCCCCGCCATCGAGATGACCACCTCCGCCTACGTCATGCACTCGGCCAACATCCTCTACCGCAGCGTCTACGCCGAGTTCGACCGCGAAGCGGCCCGCGCCGGGGAGTTCTTCACCAATGTCCACAGTGAGGGGACCAACTGCACGGCAGACCTTCCCAATATGCGCGTCTTTATGGATCGTAGTTGGCTGACCACCTACGCGCTATTCTGTACGTATGCCGGCAACACCCTGCTGCTCAAAAAAGGCAACCACCGCTTTGCTGTCGATCTGGCGACCTATGAACGCCGGGGACAAGAACTGTCCGAACACATGTTCATCACCGGAATCACCGGCCCCGGCGGGCGCACCACCTATTTTGCCGGGGCAGCGCCTTCGGGCTGCGGCAAAACTACTACCGCGATGGTCGGCGATGATTTCATCGGCGACGACCTGGCCCAGCTCTGGATCGCGCCCGATGGCACGGTGCGCGCCATCAACCCGGAAAAAGGCATCTTTGGCATCCTGCAGAACGTCAACGCGGAAGGCGATCCCCTGTTGATCAAAGCATTGCGCGAGCCGGGCGCCGAGGTGATCTGGACGAACGTGCTGGTGACCGGCGAAGGCCGTCCGCGCTGGGTGGGCGACGGCGAACCAGCGCCTGAGAGCGGCGTCAATTACATGGGCGCATGGCGGCCCGGCAAAACCGATGCGGCGGGCAACCTCATCCCCCTGTCCCATCCCAACGCGCGTTGTACGTTGGAGAGCACACACATCGGCAACTATAACGCCGGCGTGGCAGAAGACCCCGCCGGGGTCCCGATCAAAGTGATCACTTACAGCGGGCGTGACAGCGACACCATGCCGCCGGTGTGGGTGGCGAAAGACCCCGATCACGGCGTCGTCATCGGCGCGTCGATCCTTTCCGCCGCTACGGCCACCGAAGTAGGCGCGCAGGGCGTGCGCCGCCAGCCCTGGGCCAACGAACCGTTCATCCCCGGCCCGCTGGCCGAATATATGGAGGCGCAGTTCGCCTTTTTCAACTCCCCCAGGCTGATCGACAAGCCGATTATGGCCGGCCTCAACTACTTCCTCACGCACGGCGCGCGCGGCGGCGAGGGCAGCGCGCTGCTCGGCGAAAAGCGCGACGTCAAAGTCTGGCTCGGCTGGCTGGAACGGTATGCCAACGGCGATGTACAGGCCATCGAAACCCCCATCGGCTACCTTCCCCGCTACGATGACCTGAAGAGCCTGTTTGCGCAGATCGGCAAGGACTATCCCAAAGCGCTGTATGACCAACAGTTTTCGCTCTACGTCGATCACATCCTGGCGCGTATCGCCCTGCAAGAAACGGCGTACCGCCAGGAGACCGGCATCCCGGCAACACTGTTCCAGGTCTACCAGGAACAACGACAAGGGCTGGAAACCCTCAAGAGCGCATACGGGCCGGTTGTTTCCGTCGAATAGATCGGCCTGACCACCCAGGGGCCTGCGCAACTCACGAGCCTTTCACAAGCCGCCCACCTGCGCCGCTACGTCCCGGCCTCTGACGCAGTCCTGCGCCGGATCACGCCAACACCGTCGCCATCACCTGCACAAGCAACGTTGCCTCGGCCCACGCCGGCAGGGTGAGCTTATCTGGAGTGCGACTTTGGCGACCCCGAGACGGGGTCGCTGAGCGTGGGCGTGCGGCTTTTGCCTTAATGCCAATAATCAAAGTGAATATCGATGACATCGGCGACAGGAACGTACCCGATCTTGCGGTAGATGCTATTTGACGTCGGATTCGCCAGGTCCGTGTACAGGCAACAAAACTGCTTTCCCTCGTCAAGAAGGCGTTGCGATAGGGCCGCCACCACAGAGGTCGCGTAGCCTTGCCCCCGCTGCTCCGGCGGCGTATAGACGGGGCCGATACTTTCACCGTTGGGGGTCGGACGGGTTCGTCCCGCCATCGAGACCGGCGCCGGATCGCTCCAGAAGAACAATTCGCCGTTTCGGACTTTTTGCTCTGCGATATGGGTTGCTCTGTCGGGTTCAGCATTTCCAAAGCAATCTTGATGAAACGCCCGCATCCAGGCAATGACGGTCTCAATGTCCTGCGGTTCAGCCTGTCTGAATTCTCCATGCGCATACGTGACCGCCTGCACATGCCTGAGTTTATGGATGCGTTGTGACATCCCTTCGTGATGGCGACAGTTTTGATGGGTATCCCACACGTGGACAAAGGATTCGGCGAGATGTTTCTCCGCGATGACGGCAGGGACTTCCCACCCGTTCGCCGCCAATCCGTGAGCCAGGGTCTCTATACTCTGGGCAGCATAGCCGGTTGGCGCACAGAGTTGGAGTTTGTACGGCGGCGTCATCAATGCCGCGAGATGGATGACGCCATCCTCCTCGACGACCGCAAACAAAGGCTGGTGTTCCCCATATCTGAAGGGCTCGTTTTTCAATTGGAGGCATATCCCAAACATCAGTCCATTGAGCGCCTCAGTCCGCTCGAAGTAATCGCCCATTCGCTCCAGAAACTTATCAGCATGGCTATATTGCGTGTATTGCATTCCGGCTGCCCACCCTTCCGCACGGTGATCCTGCCGCAACCACCCGCGTCACCAGACACAACTCTCTGGATTTTACTACTCACCGAGAAACTCTACGTAATCGGCTCTAACAACCACAAAATACGCCGTCTCTTCTGATTCTTCTTCGTACTTGTAGGTCGTATCAATGATCGTCCCTGTTACAACGACCTTGTCCTCTTCAAAAAAGCGCTCATCACTTTCGTAAGATACAAAGAAGGTGGCCTGGCTGCATTCACTACTAGAGTTCGGGTTCGTCCACTGTACTTGAAACCACAGACCTTCCTCTTCGAATACCGGAGTATCGACAATCACGCCTTCCCACTGAACATAGGTGTTGAGGTAGCTGTCGTTTGATGTGGCCTCGCAAACGTCTATATCCGTGCGCGGGATCGGAGACGGTGTAGGAGAAAGGGGCAGCGGCGTAGCGGTAGGGCCAACTGTAGGAGAAGGTGGTAGTGTCCAAGTCGGCAATGGGGAACTCACAGCCCCAACGGTAGAAGTAGGCAGGGGCTTTTGTGTGGGAGCCGATTGTGGAAGATATGTTTGTGTCGATTCCCAATATGCCGTGGGGTCGAGGATAGCGGTATTCATATCACCCGTAGATGTCTCATCAATAGATACATCTTCTTCTGGAGCATGCTTATCCTTGGACCAAACAAACTGCTCTCGTTCCATCACGCAATCGGTGTGCTCCGTGTAACCCGGGACCTCATCTTCCAAACGATATGAATACGCCGATACGAACCGCCAACCTTCCTCAGCATAGAGAGAGGCCTCACGACAATCAACAATTCGGGTTTTGTGGACTGTTAACAAGGAATGTAATGCCACCCCAAAATTACACAGCAACACTAAGACCAGGCTCACCAAAAGCACGCCTCCGCCGACAAGCACCGGTTTGGAAATCGTGACTGCATCTTGCTGCCCGAATCCGATTTTCTTTGTCCTGGCAACTGAAGATTTCGGCGACGTTATCGAAGGCGGTGCCCCCCCAGGCTCTCCCTGGGATGATTGTGGTGGTGCATCACCGGCGCGGGTTCTGTTTTTCGGATTGCTGGCTACGATACCGATCACACCGATGCCTATCATCAAGAAACCGAGCAACACCCACGCAACCGTCGCCAGGTATGCGCGGAACACGTAAAGGATGATCACAAGACAAATCAAGCTCCCAAGCGTAATCAAAGCTATGGGAAACAGGTTGCGCTTAAGTGTTGAACGTAGCATTGCTTGTTTTCCTTCCAATGTCTTGATACAGTGCCAGCCACTGAAATAAGTATAAGACAAGGTGAAGAAAGGGCAAGCATAATCCTACTCATTTCGTAGCTTGCCGGTGCTTCCAGCATCAACACAACGCCACGTGTAGCCACCCGATAGCGAGCGCGCAGATGCGCACAGCCGTGGTATAATGTCATCAGATTGTTTCCAGAGTTTGTTTCCAGAGGAGGTATTGATGCAGGTCTACCATTTGCGCCGTTCCGAAAAAGCCATCACCGATCCCGTAGAGATGTGGGCCATCATCGCTGGGCAGAAGTATGTGACGCTGGCGTTATGCAAGAACAACACCCCTTATCTCGCCACGGTGAATTACGGTTACGATCAGGCTGCGGGCTGTCTGTACTTCCACTGCGCTGGCGAAGGCAAAAAGATGGACTATCTGCGGGCGAATCCCACCGTGTGGGGCCAAATCATAGAGGACAACGGGTACCGGGACGGCAAATGCGACCACGCCTTCCGCTCGGTGCACTTCCAGGGGCGCGTCACCTTCGTGGAGGATGCTGAGGAAAAACACCGCGCGCTATCTTTGATGATCGACCGCCTGGAATCCGATCCAGCGGCGGTGAAAGCGAGGTTGGTCACGGACAAAGCTTTGGAGAAGGTTATGATCGGCCAGGTACACATCGAGACGATGACCGGCAAGGCCAACCACGGCGCCTGAGAAAAACGAAAGACGGCCCTTCCGGGCCGTCTCTTTTTAGGCTGGGGGCGGAGGATTCGAACCCCCACATACGGATTCAGAGTCCGCTGTCCTACCGTTAGACGAGCCCCCAACGCACCGTCGAACTGACAGGCGAGAGTATACCACCCTTTTCCAATTTGACAAACCTCAATCGCATATCTCGTGCTTATAAAGCCCTTGTCAAAGCCTCAAAAGAGAGTACAATCTTCCCCGGAGCCGACTTTTGGCTCCTTTATTTGTATAGATAGGCAGGCCAGAAGAAGAAACTATGGAATATCACGACGCATTGCGTTATTTGTACAGCCTGGTAGATTACGAGAAACGCCGGGTTAAGCATTACACGCCACGCGAGTTCAAGCTGGAACGCGTAGACGAGTTTTTGGAGAAGCTGGGAAATCCCCACCACCGTTATCCCACCCTCCACATCGCCGGAACGAAAGGCAAAGGCTCAGTTTCAGCGATGCTGGCAGCCATGGCGCGCGCCGGGGGACTAAGAACGGCTTTGTACATCTCACCACATCTACATACCTACCGCGAGCGCATTCAGATCGATGGCGAGCCGATTTCACGCGAGGTGTTAGCCGCTTTGATCGCCGAAGTTCGCCCCGCCGTCGAGAGCGTTGAAGGGCTGACACTGTTCGAGGTCACCACCGGGATCGCATTTCTCTACTTCGCGCGGCAGCAAGTAGATATTGGGGTGATCGAGGTGGGGCTGGGCGGCAGGCTGGATGCGACCAACGTAATCACGCCGGAGGTCAGCATCATCACTTCTTTGAGCCTCGATCATACGCGCTTATTGGGCAACACCCTGGCCGATATCGCGCGCGAGAAAGGCGGTATCATCAAGCCCGGCGTACCGGTGGTGAGCGCGCCGCAGAAACCGGAAGCCATGGCCGTCCTGGAAACCATCGCTGCCGAACGTGACGCCCCACTGACCGTAGCCGGACGGGACTGGACGTGGGAAGCCTTACAACACAACCTTGAGCAACAGACAATCGCAGTGCGGCAGACTCAGGCCCCCTCGGCCTTTGATGGCGTGTATACTTTGTCACTGCTCGGAGATTTCCAGCAGGAGAATGCCACCGTAGCGATCGCGACGGCAGCGGTTCTGCACACAAACGGTCAAGCATGGGCCGCTCCCGCCACAGTCCGTGCCGGATTGGCGCAGACGCAATGGCCCGGTCGCATGGAGGTTTTACAGCGCGAACCACCGGTCATCATCGACGGCGCCCACAATCCGTACTCGGCGGAAACGCTGGCCCACTCACTGAAAACGTGGTTCCCCGACACACGCTGGTGCCTCATCTTCGGCGCCTCCAACGACAAAGATGTGCCGCGCGTGCTGGAGGCGCTGCTCCCGCTTTGTGAAGAGGTATTTGTAACCCATTCCCATCATCCGCGCTCTATATCACCGGAGGCGCTCGCCGCGCATTGTGCGGCACTGGGCCAGGAAGCCGATATCGTTATGGAACCGCCGCGCGCATTGGCAGCGGCACTTGGGCAGCTCAAGCCAGGGTTGGGCGTCATCGCCACCGGGTCAATCTTCCTCGTCGCCGACGTACGCGCGGCCTGGGCGCAAGAAAAGGGCCTGAGCCTGCCCCTAGGAGATTGGGACGACGAACCGTGGTAAATCGGCGCTGGGGGAATCGCACAGCGAACCGCATCCGCGTGACGTGCCTGAGCGCACTCATGCTACTGATGTTGTTAGCAACACCTACACGTGCAGTCTCTTCTCCCCTGTCTGCAATGCCGCGAAGATTTGTGCCCCGTCTACCGTCTACTGTCTATCGTCTACCGTTTCCTTCCGGCCCCAACGACCCGGTGGAGATGGCAGCTTTTCTGGATGCCTTCATCACGACGCAGTTAACAGAATACCAAATTCCTGGCGCAGCCGTGGCCGTGGTCAAGGACGACGAACTCTTCTTCGCCAAAGGCTACGGCGTCACCGATAGCCGCAGCCAGATGCCGGTCCAGGCTGACCGCACGCTGTTCCATGCCGGCTCCGTCACCAAACTGTTCACGTGGACCGCGGTGATGCAGCTCGTCGAGCAGGGACGCCTCGACCTCCACACCGAAGTCAACACCTATCTCAGCGATTTTCAGATTCCGGCACGCCATGATATGGCGCCTTATCCCGAACCGATCACCCTCTACCACTTGCTGACGCACACGGCGGGATTCGAAGACCAGCTCAGCAATCTCTACCGGTTCGGCCCAAACGACGCTCTGCCGCTGGCCGAGTACGTCGTCCGCAAGCTGCCCGCACGGGTCTACCCACCGGGGAAGATCATCGGCTATTCCAACTACGGTGCGGCCTTGGCCGGGTACATCATCGAGCAAGTGACAGGGATGCCCTACGAGCAATACATCGAGGAGAACATACTCGCGCCATTGCAAATGCACCGCTCGACCATCCGCCAACCCGTGCCGGCGGAATGGATGCCCGACCTGGCGCTGGGGCATTATCCGGGCCTAAGCGGTCCACTCCCGCTGCACGAATATTTCCCCTCCGCGCCCGTCGTGGGCCTCACCGCGACCGTGACCGACATCGCCAAATTCATGATTGCGCATCTGCAAGAGGGTCGCTATGGCGAGACGCGCATCCTGCAAGCCGCGACGGCGCAAGAGATGCAGCGGCAGCAATTCACGCACGATTCGCGGCTGCCAGGCGTCACGTATGGGTTGGTGGAATGGACACGCAATGGGCAACGCCTGCTCTGGCATGGGAGCAGCACCGGCTTTTTTGAGGGTATGATTTTCCTGCTGCCGGAACACAACGTCGGCGCTTTTATTGTCTACAACCGCAAAACGCCTTTTGAAACAGGGCGCGAATTTCGCCAAGCGTTCCTGGATCACTACTATCCCGTAGCGCCTAAAACGCAGACACGTACCGGCGACCCGGCGCTGGCGCGGGAATTTGCCGGAGCATATCGCGAAAGCCGTTGGTCGTACAGCCGGGCCGACAAATTCATCTATATGTTCACGCGCTACCATACGATGAAAGCCACCGCCGATGGGAAACTAAACCTCGACGGTGTGGCCTACGTCGCCACGGAGACTGGTGTCTTTCAAGCTGTAGACGGTGATGGAATCTTAATTTTCAACCGCGAAGATTCGCACTATGGCTTCTACGACTACGATCCGCACAAAGTCTTTATCAGGCTGGCGTGGTATGAGACGCGCCCTTTTCATCTGAGCATCCTGATCGGATGCGGGCTGCTCTTTGTCTCGGCACTGTTTGCGGGATCGCTAGGCCGCGTTCCAGAACACGCCCCCTGGATCATCGGCGAAGCGCGCAGCATCTTCCAATGGATTGGCGCGTTCAACCTGTTGTATCCGGTGGGGATGTTAGGGATCGGCGTGACCGTGTTGATCGATGCCTTACCCGACCTATCTTTTCTGGCCCCACTATTCATCGTGGGATTGATCGGCGGGCTGATTGCGGCAATACTTCTCGCAGGGACAGCCTGGCGAGGCCGGTATTGGAGCAGAGCGCGCCGCATACACTACACTCTGGTCGCGCTGGCCGGTTGTGTGTTCGCCGGGTGGCTAAACTACTGGAATCTGTTAAGATTATGGCAATTTTAGATTAAGCCTCTATCCGAAAATTGTGTTTGCAAGCGTTTCTGGTGCGTCAACGGCGAATTTTCGGATAGGTTCTAATGAAGATGGAGAAAAGTTGATGAGTTGGGAAAAATTTCCATTCACACCGGATGACTTGTTCAGTGAGTTTTTGGATGTACCGTATGATGATAACGATGGCCCGTTCGAGGCGATCGTTATGCCAATGCGGGACCTCGTCGTCTACCCGCAAATGGTAACGCCGCTGTATCTGGGACGCGAAATCTCGATACACGCTCTGGAGATCGCCATTCAGGAAGACTGGCCACTCGTGGTTGTCGCACAACACAACGCCGAGACCGATGCGTATCCCGAAGCAGAAGATCTCTACGCAATGGGCACCGAGGTCATCATTGCACGCTCGATCCGCCTGCCTGATGGCAGCAGCAGTGCCATCGTGCAGGGCGTCCAGCGGGTAAAGATCCTCGAATACACCCAGCGCGTGCCATACTTGATGGCGAACGTGCTCGCACTACCGGAACCCATCGAGGAAGGCGCGCAGATTGAGGCACAGATGCGCGCCGTCTTGACGATGTTCGAGAAGGCCGTCGATCTGAACCAGGCTCTCCCCGAAGAAGCCTACGTCTATGCTATGAACGTCAGCGATCCGGGGCAGTTAGCCGACGTCATCGCGCAAATGATCAATTTGGCCCTCGAAGTGCGCCAGGATCTCCTGGAAACCCTCGACATCACCGAGCGACTGCAAAAGATTAGCGCCCATCTGGCCCGCGAACTGGATGTGCTGGAGCTGGAAAATCAAATTCACACGAGTGTGCAGCAGGAAGTCGATAAATCACAGCGCGAGTACTTCTTGCGCGAACAAATGCGCGCGATTCAGCGAGAGCTAGGCGAGACGGACGTTTTCACCCGTGACGTTGCGCAACTGCAAGAGGAATTCGCCGCCATCGAGTTGCCCGAAGCAGCGCGCAAACGGGTCGAAGAAGAGCTGGCACGGCTGGCGATGATGCCCGCGATGGCACCTGAGGTTGCCATCGTGCGCACGTACCTGGATTGGTTACTGCACCTGCCCTGGACCAGGATCACCGAAGACAACCTGAACATCAAACACGCTGCCGAGGTGCTGGAATCCCGCCATTACGGCCTGCCGAAGGCTAAAGAACGCATCCTCGAATATATCGCCGTGCGCCGTATGGCCCCGGAGAAGAGCCGCAGCACCATCCTATGTTTCGTCGGGCCGCCGGGCACGGGGAAGACGTCGCTGGGACGCTCCATCGCCGAAGCATTGGGACGCGAATTTGCACGTGTCTCACTGGGCGGCGTGCGCGACGAGGCCGAGATTCGCGGGCACCGGCGCACGTACATCGGCGCGCTGCCGGGGCGCATCATCCAGACAATGCGCCGCGCCGGAACGCTGAATCCCGTCTTTATGCTGGATGAAATCGACAAGCTGGGGCAGGACTTTCGTGGAGACCCCTCATCCGCACTGTTGGAGGTACTGGATCCCGAACAGAACCACGACTTCTCCGATCACTATCTGGAGATCTCCTACGACCTCTCCAAAGCACTGTTCATCACCACGGCGAATATCCTGGACACCATCCCGCCGGCCCTGCAAGATCGTATGGAGGTCATCGAATTTCCAGGCTACACGGAGGAGGAAAAAATCGAGATTGCCAAGCGCTTTTTGATCCCGCGTCAGGTGGAGCTGAACGGGTTGGAAGAGCATCCGCCGCGTTTCCCCGAATCGGCACTGCACATACTGATTCGCCAGTACACGTACGAGGCCGGAGTACGCAACCTGGAGCGGGAGATCGGCAGTCTATGCCGCAAAGCTACCCGCCGTTTGGCCGAAAATAAGCGACCGCTTGTCAACGTGACAGCAAAAACGCTCGAAAAATATCTGGGGCCACCGCGCTATCTCAGCGATCATCTGGAACAGCAAGACCAGATCGGCCTGGCGATGGGGCTGGCCTGGACGCCGAACGGCGGCGACTTGCTACCGGTCGAAGTCGCCCTTATCCCTGGTAAGGGGGCGCTCATCCTCACAGGACAACTGGGCGACGTGATGCAAGAATCGGCGCAGGCTGCACTGACGTATCTGCGCTCTCAAGCTACGTCCTGGGGCATTGAACCTGAGGTTTTCGAGAAGACCGACATCCACATCCATCTTCCGGAAGGGGCCGTGCCCAAAGACGGTCCTTCTGGCGGGATCACGATTGCAGTCGCGTTGTTCTCGGCCTTTACCGGTCGTCCGGTCCGCCGTGACGTTGCATTGACCGGAGAAATCACCCTGCGCGGGCGCATCTTACCCGTCGGCGGTCTGAAGGAGAAACTGCTCACGGCGCATCGGGCTGATGTACAGAAAGTGATTTTGCCGGCGCGCAATGCCAAAGATTTGCCGGAAATTCCTCGCAACATTTTGAAAAAACTCAACCTGGTGTTAATCGAAGGCATAGAGACGGCGCTTGAGGAAACGCTCTTACCGCTGCCCGAAAGCGATCCCCAAACCACAGCGGCATCGGAGACATAGCCGAGACTTTGAAAAGCAAAGGGGCGCGGTTTGACCGCGCCCCTGGCAGTTAATATCGTCCTCAAACGCGCGATCAGTACACGGGCTTCAAGACGCCGTAATTGCCGGCCTCGCGGCGATAGATGACACTAAGACGTCCATCGTTACCGTCGAGGTAGACATAGAAAAGATGATCCAAAAGCTCCATCTGCTCAATGGCTTCCTCGGGTGTGATGGAATTGACCTCAAATTCTTTGACGCGGACAATGTGGGGCGCTTCTTCTTCGAATTCCTCCTCAGTCACAACTTGAAGCGATTCGCCGGTCAACGGGGCAGCCCGCCGCTTTGTCTTTTTCCGTCCCTTGTACCGGTCTACTCGACGGTACATTTTATCCATCACTGCGTCAATGGCGGCAAAAATATCCCCAGCACGCTCTTCAGCCCGCAAGATGGCTTTAGGAACATTGATCGTAATCTGCGCCACCATGCGCCGGCTACTATCCCGCGCGTTACTTTCGGAGAGGTCCACGCGGATGGTTTCGAGCGAGGGAAGAAATCGCTCGAATTTGGCAACTTTTGCCTCAACGTAATCCCGTAACCGTTCGGTTAACTCTATATTGCGCGTGTAAATCTGTAACATCTCCATAGGTAATCCTCCTTAAAAGTTAGGGCCTCACAAAGAAATAACTTCCCGAGCATGGCCCATTGATACCAAGGGTGTACTAAACCTCGGAAGTATCAACCCGGATTGTATCAACCGCCCTTTTTAGCCTACAATCAGGGCGCACGTGCCAGTGTGAAAGCGTTGACGCTTTGCGCATCGCAGGCTAACAGCACCTCCGCGCACGCATCTAAAGTCGCGCCGGTCGTAGCAACATCATCGACCAACGTGACGTGCCTCCCGGCAAACGGCGCGCACGTCACACACGTAAAAGCTGCTTCAACATTGCGCTTGCGTTCATCCCGATTCAGGCGCGTCTGCGAAGCCGTATCACGGACCCGCAACAAGACCTTGCCCGCGACCGGCAACCTCACCTGCCGCCCTATCGCTTTGGCGATCAGAACAGCCTGATTGTACCCCCTTTTAGCCTCACGGTTAGCGTGAAGTGGAACCGGAACCAGGACGTCGCTTTGCATATTGTGATAATGCCAACTTTCGGCCATACGTCCAGCTAGAGGCTTGAGGATGTCACTCGCGCCCCGATATTTGAGCGCGTGAATCACATCGCGGATTTCATCCTTGAACAGAAATGTCGAGCGGATAGGCGCTACCCGGAGTGGGGCAGTACGGCACACAGCACAGAGATGTCCAGCGCCGTCCTCAGCGGCACTGTCCCCAGAATCGCTGTCTTCAGCGACGCCGCTCTTGGCAACATTTTCAGGACGCCCATATCTGGGACACATGGGCGCATTAAAAAGGGGGAGTTGTTGCACACAATGGTCACAAAGCCAGGTCCCAACGCGCTTACAGACGACACAGCGCGGCGGAACAAAAAGGTCTAAGACCTGGCGATACACACCCCATGCGTACCGTAGGATCTTACTCACGTTTTCCGTTAAGAATTGAATATGCCGATGTTCTTGATCTTGATAATCGCCGGACCCAACAGCACAATCAGGATAGTGGGAAAGATAAAAAACACCAATGGGAACATCATTTTAACCGGTGCTTGACGAGCTTTCTCTTCGGCCCGTTGGCGACGCTTCATACGCATCGTATCCGACTGAATCCGCATGACCTTCGCCATACTGACACCAAGCGTGTCGGCCTGAATAATCGCGGCGACGAATGTGGTCATATCAGGCACATCCATGCTGTTGGACATATTGCGCAAAGCCTCACGCCGCAATTTCCCCAGTTGCATCTCCTGCACTGTGTGCATGAAAGCAAGGCTCAATTCGTTGTCCCATTTTTCGGCCACTTTCGACATTGCCGCGTCGAAACCCAGCCCGGCTTCAACACAAATCGTCAAAAGGTCCAGAGCATCCGGTAAGGCTTTGATGATGCTCGTCTGGCGCGCACTAATCTTGGAACCAAGCCACACGGAAGGCAGCATGTACCCAAGCACAAACGCGACGACGATGATCAACAGGCGTTGCAGGAAAGGGAAACCTGTGACAAAGATAATCATCAAGGACGCCACGCCCAGGACAATCCCTGCCGCCATACGATAACCGAGAAATTGCGCAGGTTTGACTTTTTGCGCCAGACCGGCCAGTTCCAATTTGTGGCGTGAAGCTTCGATGGTTTGCTGTGGGGTAAAACGCTGTGCCATCTTACTGAGGGCTTCAAGCATAGGAATAAGGACACGTTGCGAGAAAGGTTGGGAAAGCTCAAGCTCTTCCAACGAAACCGACTGCCCTAAAGCCGCCATTTCGTTCAAGCGGTCATCGAGACTCTGCGTCGAGCCGGCCCGACGCATCGAGACCAATACCACGACCAGCAATAGCATAACGATCCCCCCAAGGATAACGGGTAGCATCGTTCCCTCCCTCTACACTTCAATACTTACGATTTTGTTAATGAAGAAATAGCCCAGGCCAATCATAAACAGCGAGACGACGATCATCACCCAACCACAAGGGTCGGTGAACAATGCCCCCATGAAGTCGGGCGTCATCATATAGACGAGGCCAGCTAACGCGAACGGCAACGCGGTGATAACATAGCCAGTAATGCGGCCTTGGGCAGTCATAGCCTTGATCTCGCCCTTGATACGCACTCGCTCGCGAATGGTGAAGCTGATGGCATCAAGCACTTCGGCCAGGTTCCCACCCACTTCACGCTGTACGCTCATCGCCGTTATGACGAGGTCCATATCGGCGCTTGGCATCCGCCGCATTAAGTTTGCCATCGCCGTATCGAATGGAACACCAAGTTGTAATTCTAGCACGACCCGCCCGAATTCTTCGGAAATGGGTTCCGGCATTTCATTAGAGATAACTTCCATCGCCTGCATCGTACTGTAGCCGGCCCGCAGCGAGTTCACCATCAAGTTCAAAGCGTCGCCCAGTTGATTGTTGAATTCCTTAAGGCGTTTGTTCTTCCGCGAGGAAAGATAGATGCGTGGGAGGAAAAAGCCGGCGAAAATGCCAACCGGCACCAGAACAATGCGTTTAAGGACAAAAAAGAGCAGCCCGGCTCCGGCGGAAAAAATCACTGTCATCACAATGAATTCACCGACCGTCCATTTGAGGTTGGCACGCGCCAACTGTGTCGAAAGATTTTGAGCAAAACCACGTCCCGCTACGGCGCGGTCCACTGCCGCTGCCGCAGCAGATTCGCGTTTGCCTCTCTTCTCTTTCTTTCTGGGCGCCTTTTCGGTTTCGCCCAGGCGTTCTTCAACCAACTCCTGGCCAGCAGGCCTACCCAACAGACCCACTACCAGCAAAATGATTGAAATGAGAACGATCGCGCCACCACCAATAAGTATAATGGGGTTCATGGTTTATTCGCCTTTCTATCCATCAAGCGCGGTACAACTTAAACGCTAGTAACGTACACGCTGCGCCACACCAAAGATCGATGGCGGTAAATGAATGCCGGCTTCTTCGATTCTTTCCATGAATTTCGGACGGATCCCGGTTGGCCGCAAGCGGCCGATGACCTTTCCCTCTTCGAAGCCGGCTTGCTCGAATTTGAAAATATCGGCCGTGGTAATCACATCGCCTTCCATCCCCTGAACTTCGGTGATGGAGGTCACGCGACGCGACCCGTCGCGCATGCGCTCCAACTGCACGATCATATCGATAGCACTGGCGACTTGCTCACGGATCGCGCGATGGGGCAACTCCATACCCGCCATCAACACCATAGTTTCCAACCGTGAGAGCGCATCACGTGTATTGTTAGCGTGAAGTGTCGTCATGCTTCCTTCGTGACCGGTATTCATCGCCTGGAGCATGTCCAAAGACTCGCCACCACGACACTCGCCCACCACGATGCGGTCTGGGCGCATTCGCAGCGAGTTGATCACCAGATCGCGGATACTCACCTCGCCCTT
>OMKS01002212.1_pt1 | contig 16433 bp, 14 predicted proteins | sample 1674721 | NCBI WGS metagenome assembly OMKS01 (sample SAMN06264996, study PRJEB25208) | sediment metagenome | isolation source: hot spring sediment | place: USA: California | collected 2014-09-02
ATATCGATTACGACAACGATTACGACAACGACAACGAGAGATGAAGGTAGGGGAGATCGCGACGGGGACGTCCCTCCTACAAACGTTTAACGTCTTCAGGAAGGAATTTGGAATTTGGAATCTTGAATTGCGCGGCAGGCGCTTTGCCCTTCACCGATGAGTATCAGCCCCACGCTTTTCTCGCTTTTCTTTGCGCCTTTGCGACTTTGCGCGATGCAAAATCTTTTCGGCGCTTCAGCCGAACAATAAGGCTTTCGCGGATACAATCCGCTCCCACAGAACATTAAACATAAAAGCCGGCTCGGCAGTGTGGGAGCACTTTGTAAGTGCGATTGTTCTCCGAATAACGTTTCTCCCGTAGTCCGCACGATGTCTTTTCTTCTCACGCGGCCCATTGGAGTATCGAAACGAAGTTTTGACATAAAAACTCCGTGGTATTCGACAAAATCTCATTTCGGGACTCCCGTATTGATGATCTATGCGTGCTTCGGTGAAGGCTTGATAAGGGCTATGCGATAAGGTATTGTTGATGCGCCGTTTTGGGCTGTAAAAAATCACTTCGGCGGCCTTGAACGCCGATGCACCGAAGGAGACCCTTATGAAAGTGACCCTTTATCAAACCAGGCCGGTGCTTCTGGATTTAAAAGCGAACCTGGAAGACGTTATAGAAAAAATAAGGAAAGGTGCAGAACAGGGCTCGGATTTGATTGCTTTTCCGGAACTCGCACTAACCGGCTATTTTGTCGGACGCCGTTATCACGAGGTGTCCCTGAGAATGGACGCACCCGAAATCCGCAGGATCGTTGACGCAACAAAAGGCACTGCCGCCATTATAGGATTCATTGAAGAATCCCCGTCCATGAACTTCTACAACGCCGCGCTCGTCGCAGTGAACGGCGAATTATTGTTCGCCTACCGCAAGCTCAACCTGCCCAACTACGGGGTGTTCGAAGAAAGAAAATTGTTTGCGCCCGGCAAAAAGGTTCCGGTTTTCAAACTTCACGGCTTCACGGTCGGGGTGTTCATCTGCAACGACATGTGGCATCCTTCGATCCCTTACCTGGGGGTATGCTGCAAGGCCGATATATTCGTGACCATCTTCAATTCGTGCCAGGGCTCGATGGGAACCGAATTCAGCAATATCGAGAGCTGGGAGATAATAGATAAGTTCTATTCGCGGGTGTTCGGGGTTTACAACCTTTGTGTAAACCGGGTCGGCGAAGAATCGATACTCGAAGAACCCGAGTCGCTGCCCTCGCAGGAATCCGACTTACGGCATTCCTACAGCTTCTGGGGAGGCAGCGAAATCATAAACCCATTCGGCCAGCAGGTGCAGAAAGCCGCCTATCACGAAGAAGACGAGATCACCGCATTTATCTTCAGGGATCTTTTGAGAAAAAAAAGAATCCTTCTCCCATACCTCAGAAACGACGATCCCTATTTCACCCATCGGGAATTGCAGCGGATTCTTTATAAACCGAAGGCCGCAGGCATTGGGGACCCTTCAGATGATTGAGATGCCGGCCATGGGTGACTGACACATACAGTGGAAAGGGGCTACGATGACCGAAAGAGAATCACAACAAGCGAAGCTCAGTGCCCGGATCGAGGAGTTGAACACCGAGCTGGACAAGCTCGAAGCCGAATTGCGGGAGAGCGGCCGGGCAACCGAACCCGCACAGCAGGAGCACATCCGGTCCGTCAGGGAAAAAGCCCGGGAGGTCAACGAAGCCCTCATCAACCTTCAGAACTCGGATGAAGAATCCTGGCAGAACCTTAAAAAAGACGCGGGAGGCATCTGGGGTGAGTTTAAGAAAAATTTCTCGAAAGCCAGATCGGAATTCAAGCGCGGGTATAAAGAAGGAATGAAAGACTGAAACACGGCGCGAAGGGCGGCACAGCCCGGGTTCATTCCAGCGATTTGGCTTCTTCGATCAACATCACGGGAATGTCGTCCCTGATTTCGTAAAGCAGCCTGCAGCGCTCGCAGACCAGCCCGTCGCCTTTTTCGTTCAGATGAATGTCTCCCTTGCATTTGGGACACGCAAGAATGTCCAGCAGTTCTTTGGTTATCGCCATAATTTTTTCCTTTCACCGTGAAAACCGGCATGATTTTATCGGTCGATGATCGCCGGCCGAAGCGTACATTACATCAGCTGCGGCCCCGAATCAAGCAAGCCTTTACAGCCTCGAATACATTATCCACACCTATTCCACTCATGCAATGGGGGTCGGCGCATTTTTTTTTGAAACATGGACTGCACGCAGCCCCGGACCGAACAACCCGATGGCCGGTTCCATACGGCCCGGTGCGGACAGGTGAAGTCGGTCCGAACAGCGCCACCACGGGGCATTTCATCGCCGCCGCGATATGCATCGGCCCGGTATCGGTCGTGACGAGAAGGCCCGCACGTTCATATATAGAGGCCAGCTCCCGCAGGCTGGTCCTCCCGGCCAGGTTAACCGCAGGCATGTTCATTTCCGACACGATGCCTTCCACGTAAGCTGCATCGGAACCCCCTCCGGTAAAAACGATGCGGTATCCGACCTCATGGGCGATCCTGTCGCACAACCGGCTGAAACGGACGGGTATCCATAATTTCGTCCCCCATTTTGCGACCGGGTTCACCGCTATGAACCCAGCCTCCCCGACGCCCTCCGCATGGAGCAGCCTCCCCACATTCTCTCTGTCCGCCTCTGTCACAGGCAGGGAGCCGTCCCAGTCCGAAATATCACAGCCCAGCTTTGCGGCCACGCTCAGGTATCGATCAACCGCGTGGATCTCCCGGTTCACGGGAAATGCCGGTTCAGTCAAAAAAAAACCTGCACCCTCCCTTGAATCGCTCATCCCCACTTTCCGTCGGCCTCGGGCAAGCCCCGCCACAATCCCGCTTTTCAGAAGCCCCTGGAGATCTATCACAAGATCGTAGCGGATGGACCGCAGCCGTCCGATAAAGCGCCTCACATCCCCGATACATCCACCCGCATCGCCTGCGGCGGCACTTCGAACCACAGACCCTCTCGGCGAAACGATTACTTCATCGACCGCAGGATTCCCCTCTATAATGCCGGATGCAGCTTCTTCAACGACCCAGTCGATCCGTGCGCCCGGATACGAATTCCTGAGGACCTCCAGCACCGGCAGAGAATGGACCACATCACCGATCGCGCTCAACTTGATGATCAGAATGCTCTGTGGAGCTTCCAGGTTCCTGTTCAATTTCATCCGGATAGGGTCCTTTTAACGTTAACGGCGCTGTGCGGGCCAGGCCAAAATTTCATTTCGGCACTCCAAAAGACTTCGACCCCGATTCCAACGCCGATAAAAAAGATCGTGACGGGAACGCCGTACGGACAAATCGCGCTTAAAAAGCGCTCCCACACTGCCGATCTAGACTTTGATTTTAATGTTCTGTAGGAGCGACGTCCCCGTAGCGATATCCGCTGTTTTCCAAGCAGTGCTTCCGTTTCCGCCCTGCTAACGGCTAATAGCTAAAAGCTGATGTTTGATGTTCTGTGGGAGCGGATTGTATCCGCGAATGTATTTCCCGTGCAGTTGCGTGCACAATCGCGGTTCGCCCCTTCAACCTTTTTTTCCCAAAATCCAATCCACGGCTGCCGGTAGATCCTCAGCGACATGAACAGGCTTCACACTGCTCGATGGAAGCACCCACTCCTTCTCACCCAGGCCGTAGCCTGTCTCTACCAGGATACCGGGCAACCCGCACCGTTCGGCGAATTCGATGTCCAAGCACCTGTCTCCTACCACGTAGCTCCCTGAAAGGTCGATCGGCAGTTCCCGGCAGGCTCGATTGAAAAGCCCGATGCGCGGCTTTCTGCAATCGCAGATCTGATTGAAACCCGGCACAATGCCCCGTTCGTGATGGGGGCAAAAATACACCGCATCCACGAAAGCTCCTTCCAATGCCAGCAAATCCTGCAACTTAAGGTTCACCCGGTAGACGAGATCAAGGGGGAAGTACCCACGCGCCACGCCGGACTGGTTGGAAACGACAACGACCAGGTAACCGCTCCTGTTCAGGTTTCGAATCGCCCGGGCGGCCCCTTTCAGTAATATGAACCTGTTCTCATTGTTGATATAACCCATCTGTTCGTTGATCGTGCCGTCCCGATCCAGAAACACGGCCGGCTGCGCAAATGCTTCTCTCTTGACGTCTTTACAGGATGTCGGAATTTTCATCCGGAGTTGCACCATTTTCTCAGCGCCTCCATTTCGTTCCAGACATTCATCGGCTCTATCGCCTTCATGCAGCTAAAATCCCGGGGGCATTCCGCCTTGAGGCATGGGGCGCAATCCACCGGGTGCCTTACGACACGTGTATGATGTCCCCTGGGGCCGGTCGCTACAGGATCGGTGGAACCGAAAACGGCCACCGTCGGAACTCCCAGGGCCGCCGCCAGGTGCATCAAACCCGAGTCGTTCGTAACGAACATCAAACAGCGTTCAATCACGGCCATGGCCAAATGCAGAGAAGTTCGCCCACACAGGTTGAAACACGGCTCGCTCATCGAGGATTCGACCTCCCGGCATATCGAGATCTCTTTTCCACTTCCCATAACGAGCACCCTGGCACCCCACCTTTGAACCGCCATATCCCCCACGGCCGCGAAACGTTCGACCGGCCATCGCTTGGCATCCCCGTACATCGCCCCCGGGCTCAATGCCACGAGGATGTCGTTTTCGTCAATGCCTTGTCCGTCCAGTAGGTCCAGGCTCGATCGCCGGGCGTCTTCGGGTGGTTCCATCACCGGGTCGCGGCTTTCGGCGTTCCAGCCTGCGGCCCTCAAGAGATTCAGGTAGTATTCGACCTGGTGCGCACCGGGTTCAAACACATCCAGGGGCACTTTGTCGGTCAACAGGATTCCTCGCCCGTCCCTGTCGTAGCCCAGCCTCCGGGGAATGCCGGCTGCCCGTGCCAGCAAAGCCGCTTCAAAGGCATTCTGGAAAAGAACCGCGATATCGAACTTTCGGGCGCGCAATTCCCGTGCCGTTTCCCTGAGCCCACCGAGGCCGCTCAATATTCCACCGTCTTTCCGATAAACCATCACTTCGCTGACAGCGGGACGACCTTCATAAACCGCTGCAACCCAGGGTTTTGCAAGCACAACGATTTGCGAGCCGGGAAAAATCTCCCCCAGGGCGTCCACTGCCGGCAATGTCATCACCGCGTCCCCGACCCAGTTTACGGCTCGGACAAGGATTCTTTCGATGCCCTGATTCGAAATACGCCTGTTAAAACGTCGTCCCGCCATCCCAGTAACCCTCAGGAACCGCACAAAAAGGCTTCGTTTTCCACCGCCGGTGGAACCAGAACCAGTGGTCCGGATCATGCCGTATATATGATTCAATGACCCGGGTGAACCTGGCGGTGTTTTCCTCTATATCCTTCGTCCTGTCCGCGGAACGGGTCACGGGCACTTCCTCTCCGAAAAGCACACTGAACCTGCCGTCCGGCCGCCTCACCGAAAAAACCGGGATAACCGGGGAACCCGTCTTGAGCGCCACCAGCGCCAGGCCTTTATTGGTGCAGGCCTGTCTCCCGAGAAACGGAACAAACACGCCGTCGTACCAGTCCACGTTCTGGTCGAGCAGAACGCCGATTGTCCCGTTTGTGCGCAGGACCTTCAACATCCTTCTGAGGCCCATGTTCTTTGGTATAATTTCTGTTCCAAAACGTTTCCGAATTCCGCTCAGCAGGCGCTCCGCCGGTTCATAGTCCAGGGGGCGAGCCACCACCGCGCACCGGCTCTTCATTTTGAGGGATATCGCGGCGGACATCAACTCCCAGTTTCCGAAGTGCCCGGTGAGCACGAGAACGCCCCTGCCTTTTTTAAGCGCCTTTTCGAGCCTTTCCGGGTGTTCGAAGACCACGTAACGGTTCAAGTTGCCGCTGTTCATGCGCAGAATATGAGGCACCTCGAAAACCATCCGGGCGAAATGCGACACGACCCGTCTGTATAAATTTTCAACCTCGCCGTCCGTCGAATCCTGGAATGCCGCCCTCAAACCATTCATCGCCACCTCGCTGCGGGCGAAGCGAAGTTTCGAAAAAATCCGCCCGACAACCAAACCCAACCGCTGGCCCGTGCGAAACGGGATCATCGAAAACATCCGCACCATCAAAAGCATCGCTCTGAATGCGAAATCATCCCTGGAGACCATCGCCGATCCTTTCGGAAATCATTTTCAAAAGACCTTCGGAACCCGGGAGCAGCGAAAAGGCGATGCGAAGAAATCGTATAGAAACCGGACAGCGCATCCCCGATGCCCTGATCCGCATCCAGTCTTTTTCAGTCGTCACCAGCCACTCGGCCCCGGTTCTCCGCCGGATTTTTTCCAGGCCGCCGAGCTCCCTGGACGTAAACGGGTGATGATCCGGAAAAGCTTCAAAATGGGCGACTTCGGCTCCCAGGCCTTCAAGGCTTCTCATGAACGACGCCGGGGCTCCGATACCAGAAAAAGCGACCACCTTCAAACCGTTGAGCCGGTCCGAGGAAATATTTTCCCCGCCGGGGCCGACGATACAATCCGGTGAATGTTCAGCCAGGAACACAGGCATCGTGAGCCCCCTCGAGCGAAGCACATGCTTCACCGCCGCCCCGTTGTCCCCCCTGCCGGACCGGGTCAAAACGACTGCATCGGCCCGTTCAAGGCTCGCAATCGGTTCTCTCAAGGGTCCCCGCGGCAGCAGATGCCCATTCCCCCAGGGTTCGACGGCGTCCATCAATACCAGGTCAAAATCTCTTGCAAGCTCGCGGTGCTGGAACCCGTCATCCAGAACAAAAAAAGTGGATCCGAACTTCCTCCGGGCATATACACCGGCGTCATATCTTTTCCGGGCCACGATGACCGGCACCCCGGAAATGGATTCGGCAATCAACCATGGTTCATCTCCACCCCGGTCGGCTTCCGGATTCACACTCCTTTCTCCGGAAACCTCCAGAACCCGGCCTCGGAACGAACCCCGATATCCTCGTGAAAGAACCGCTGTCCGGTGACCGCATTGTTTGGCCCAACGGGCGAGCATAATGACTGCAGGCGTCTTGCCGGAGCCGCCGGCTACGATATTGCCCACGCTCAGCACAAAACCCGGAAGGCGCTTCACGGACGGAGACGGGCATAAAGAGAGCCCCAGGCCGTATGCCGCGGAGGCGGCTGCCAGAAGCGGGGTCCAGAAACCGTGGGAGTCTTTGCGATGAAGCTCGGTCCAGATCGGTTTTTTCAAAGCTGATCCTCCCGGCGGCCCCTGGCCGTCATGGCCTTCACCTCCCGGGCGGCACGGGAAACAGCGCCTCGGTTGGTTTCGACGAACCGGAGGGCACTGTTACCGGTCTCATTGCGCAGAAGGCCATCCGACAGAAAGTTGAGCAGTGAAGCGATCAACTCCGCCTCGTTTGCGATGGCCACCCCGGCCCCGGCCTCGACAAGCATCCGGGCCATTGCATCGAAGTTATGCATGTAAGGGCCGAACAAAACCGGACAGCCGAGTGCGGCCGGTTCCAACGGATTGTGGCCGCCAATCTCCACCAGGCTTCCGCCCACAAAACCTACCGTGGCAAGCCCGTATAGCCTTCCGAGCTCTCCTATGGTGTCCACGACAACCACATCCGGTTCGCCTGCCGTGGGAAGACGGGATCTCTGCACAACCGTGAAATTCATCCGTACTGCGATCGATTCTATTTCAGCAGCCCTCTCTATGTTTCTCGGTGCGATGATCAACCTTGCATGCGGTGACTGTTTTCGAACGGCGGAAAAAGCCCTTGTTAAAATTTCTTCCTCGCCCGGGTGCGTACTTCCGGCGACAATCACAGGATCGAGCGCACCAAAACCGAGCAGATCGAGCCAGCCGGTCCGCTCCTGCGGGTCCATCGGTTTGACGCTGCGATCGAATTTAATGTTTCCACCGACTTCGACGCGGGCGGAGTCGACCCCAACGGCTGTAAGCCGGCCCAGATCCAGATCCGACTGCATCAAACACAGATCAAACCCCCTGAAAAGGCGCCTTGAAGCAAATGGAAACATTCTGTATTTCCTGAAAGTTCTTGGAGAAACCCGGCCGTTTACAAGCAGCCGTTTTATTCCCCTTCTGCCTGTATAGTCAAGGATATAGGGCCAGACATCACTTTCAACCAGCACGAACACAGCCGGATTGATAAACCTCACGAATCGTTCCACACTCCACCACGCGTCCAGCGGCATATAGTACAGGCCGTCCACGTAACCGGAAAGGATCTTCTCCGCAACCGCCATGCCTTTGCGCGTTGTCGCGGTAAAAACCACCGGTGTTTCCGGACAATCTCCCTTGATTTTTTTAACGAGCGGCAACGCGGAATAAACTTCCCCCACCGAAAGGGCATGAACCCATACCGGCCTGTCCTTACGAGGAACACCGGGGACAGAAAGGCCGAAGCGGCCGCGGAATCTGCTGTCGCCGGAAAGCAGGGCCGCCGGCAGGCAGACAAGTAAAACCAGGCTCCATAAAAGATTATACAAAAGCATATGGTTTCTCGCTTCTCAGCCGGGGGTTTTCCGTTAAACCACGGCAGGAAGTTCTATCGTGAACACGGTCCCCACAGGAGAATTGTCATAAACCCGGATAAAGCCGTTATGATCAGTGACGATGGTGTTTACGATAGAAAGGCCAAGCCCGCTTCCATGCTTTTTCGTCGAGAAATAGGGTTCGAACATCCTGCTCTTGTGCTCCGGCGGGATACCTCTGCCGGTATCTCTGACCTCTATCCGCACCATCCGAAGGGAGGGGTCGTAATCGACCGAAACCCGGACCTCTCCTTTTCCGTCCATCGCCTCAATCGCGTTGTCAAAAAGGTTGATCATCATCCGCTTGATCTGCTCCCGATCCATGTTGAATATCGGAACATTCCGGGAACTTTCGAAGACAAACGACACATCCTTGTGAGCCTCCCGGTAAAGTCCCAGCGCTTCGGCCACGATCTCGTTGATATCGGAGGGCACTGGATTGGCGGCTGGCATTCGAGCAAATTTTGAAAACTCATCTACAAGATTCTTGAGCTCATCCACCTGGTTGATGATCATCTCGGTGCAATCCCGGAAAACCTTCACTTCGTCCTGGGGTATCTGCTTTTCATAGCGTTTCTTCAATCGCTGGGCCGACAGTTGGATGGGGGTGAGGGGATTTTTCACCTCGTGGGCGATCCGCCTGGCCACTTCGCGCCACGCGGCCATTCTCTGCGCCTTTTCGATATCACTTAAATCTTCGAACACAGCGACCAGGCCGAGAAAATCTCCGTTCTCATCGCTCATAACATTCAATGAAACCAGGAGCGTCAATTGTTTCTGCTGTATCGAAACCCTGGCCTGCTTTTTAAAATAACCTTTTTTGAAAAGGGTTCGGTCATTCATGAATCTGTCTATGATCGTCGCGTATTCCATCACCAGCAGATCCCGGTAGTTCCTGCCGATGACATGCTCGGCCGAAACACCAAGCATACGCTGGGCGGATTTGTTTATCGTGAGCACTCTCCCCTCGGCGTCGGTGCTGACGACTCCGGCCGCCACGTTGGCCAGCACGAACTCCATGTAAACCCGTCGCTGCTCCAGTTCCAGGTTGCTTCTGACAAGTTCGAGGTTGGCTTCCTCGAGCTTATGTTTGCTGGTTTTCAAGTCCATTGTCATTCGATTGAATGAATTCACAAGCACGCCGATTTCGTCGGCGCCCTCCAGGTCGATGAAAAAATCGTAGTCCCCTGAAGCGATTCGTTTCGTGCCGTCGGCAAGTTCCTTTATAGGTATCGTTATTTCCCTGGAGAGATAGAATCCGAACCAGACCGAAGAAAAAATGATCAACAGCGTAACGATCGAGAGAGTGATCATGTGGCTGAACTTGATGGGTTTTTTCAACATCTTCAACTGCCGGTATTCCTGCAGCCCCCTGGATATCACCTGCAGCCGGTTTACATACGTTCCAGGGACGAACCGTGTCACCACCGCCAGCCCCACTACGGCCTTCGACTCGGTTCTGGAAAATATCGGCACGGCCCCGTAAATCAGGTCCCCGTGTGCCGAGGACTCGGTGAACCTGGCATCCATGCCCTTTTCCATCACGTTATCGAGGAGTTCGGGACGAACCCCTTTAAACGAGGTCAAGTCTACGCCGTGGTCCTTTGAATCACTACGCAGCTCCATTTTTCTAGAGAAAATTTCAATAGAATTAAGTTTATACTCTTTACGCTTATCATCGATGAACTTATCCATATTATCTTTCCGAGCAACCAGCATATAGCCTTCATACGTTATCACCCGGCTGATGTTGTTTCCGAAAGACAAGATTTCCTCGGCCACACGGTTGTAATAATCGTGGCCGACTTCAAGAGAAATCTGGAGCGACTGCTCGGTTTTCAGATTGAACCAGTATTCCAGGGCAGAGGAAATGAACTGGACGCTGATAAAAAAGATAATTGCGGTGGGCAGCAGCGAAAGGGTAACAAACGCCAGAACCAGTTTGGTCCTCAGCTTTCCGCCCATGATGTTCTTGCGCCGTTCGAAGATAAGCTTGACAAGATTCCGTACGGTGAGAAACAGCAGCAGCAGCAGCAAAACCACATTGATGTTGATCAGTGCAAAAACGAGAATGCTGCTTCCCAGAGGCAGATCCACGCCCAGGCCCAGTAAATGGGTGCCCAGATAAGTCAGGATGGAAATGACCACGAAAAGGCAAACGACAAGGTATCGCTCCCTGCGCCGCCTTCTCAGGTCCTGCTGCTTTGCTTCTATGTAATCGCCCATATCGGAAAAGGATCGCGGAAGTATTTATGGACCGCTAATCAGACATCAATAAATGAATTCCATATTATACCAAGGAGTTTTAAAGTCCCACAGTTTTACAAAAAAGAATATCTGACGCAGTGCAAACGGAAGCTCAACCTTATCAAGCTGAGCCATCATCGACACCTTGTATTTTTTACCCTTTTCCAGGCTGTCAAGATCGACCAGTCTTAAACCGACAATTTCCGACATGAGCTTTTTCGCCTCTTCGAAATCCGCGGTGCTGGTCACGCTTTCTTCACCATTGAAACGCCTGACTGAATACAACTTCCTGAGATTATCATATTTTATTTCGTGGGTGACTGTCAGGGATTCGACCTCCCGGTCCCACCATAAACTCTTCTTCCCATAAAGTTTTATAAAAAAGAGGAATGAGGTGGGGATACCGTTTTCTATGGCTTCAACTATGGCTTCGTTGAAACAGTTCGTAACCGTCAAATACACCAGTAGACTGTCCCTGGTACTCGTTACGACAATATCTTCGAGTGCGGCGCTCCTGGTTTCCCCACGCGCTTCACCCAAGGAAATTGCGAGGCATAAAAAAATCACCGTAAAAATGATTATTGATCGCCGTTCTGTTGTAAAAATAGCCACTTAACCTTCCACTTGCAAAATGGAGCAGATATACGAGCGCTTGAAAGAATCAGCTTTTCAGGTAGGTCAGTATAAGAAAGAACTGATAGGAAAGCAAGGGCGGGCGGTGTGGGAGCGCTTTTTAAGCGCGATTATTGAAACCAACTGCAAATTATAAAAAAGAAGCCGCCCGCCGGAACAACCCCGGTCTGGACGGCCTCCCCTCTGGGCTCTTTCGCATCCCGCTGCGATTCAGCCCGATTTTGATTAAACGATGCTCAAGCGGCGGCCGGTTCGGGCAGCCAGAAAGCCGGAACCTTGAATCGTTCCCGGCGCTCGGTTTCGGGATGTTCGACGCTCAATAATTTCCAGTGATCCGTGGCCTTCTTAAATTCCCTCAGCATCAAATGATTCAGAAAATGACCCGATTTATTTACAACAAAATGCCCGATCACAGGACACCCTAGAACGGATAGATCTCCAATAAAATCAAGTATCTTGTGTCGCACGAACTCGTCCTTGTACCTGAGCCCGTCTTCGTTCAGCACGTGATTATCGTCGATCACCACGGCGTTGTCCAGAGATCCCCCCTTGGCGAAACCATTGTCCTTGAGCATCTGGACGTCCTTCAAAAACCCGAAGGTTCGCGCCTTGCTGATTTCCCGGACAAAGTCTTTTCCCGAAAAATTGAGAGAAAAATGCTGGCTGCGAACCAGCGGGTGATCGAATTCGATTGTATAGGTGATTTTCAGTTCCCTCGAAGGATGAATCTCGACGGATCTTGCACCGTCATCGACTTTGAACGGTTTACGGATCACAATAAAATTTTTGGGAGCCGATTGCTGCAGGATCCCGGCACTCTTGAGCAGGAACACAAAAGGGGCGGCACTGCCGTCCATAATCGGAACTTCGGCCCCGTCCAACTCGATAACCGCATTGTCTATACCAAGCCCGAAAAGCGCTGCCAGCACATGTTCCACCGTGCACACCCGGCACCCGTTTACTCCAAGTGTGGTCGCGAGCGTTGTGTCGACCACATTTTCGAAACACGCCCTGACAGACGGGCGGTCCGGCAGGTCCGTTCGCACGAATCTGATGCCGGTATTGGATGCTGCAGGTTTAATTGTCAAATGCACGCGCTCACCGGAATGAAGCCCCACTCCTGTGCAGCCAACTGATTCTTTCAGCGTTCTCTGTGTATGATCCACTCAATTCTCCTTGATCTCAGTCTGAATCCCCTGCATTACGCCCGTAATTGTAAGCAACTATAGTGCCATATATCATGAAATAAAGTCTGTGTACGACAAAAGCTTGTAAACCATGGAAAATAAAGACTAAAAAATGATGTAAAAAAAATCATCAGCTCCCGAAAGATTTCCGTTGCTGTCGAATCCGTGGCGAAAAGTCCACACCGGGTTAGAAAAAAAACCACACTGGATACCGGCCCGGGCATAAACATTACTTGAAAATAATCCCCTTATCTAATAGGCTCCCTTTATTGCATCCTTCAATACCGAACATCCCCGGGGAGATGAGAATTTGACTTGGCATTTCATGAACCGTTTCGGAAAATGGTTCCTGGCGTCTTTGCTGGTTGTTACAGCGGCATGCGCTCCCGTTCGTGAAACCGTATTTCACGAACCGGTCGAAGCGATGTCCAAAAAGGCTTTTTCCATACCGGCATTCAAAGACGATCTCCCGATCGAATCCCTCGCAGCCGCAATTAAAAGAAACATCGCCTACCTGGACAAACTCCCACCGGATCATCGCTTTAAATACGGGAACAGCTCCTTTACACCGGGGGATATCAAGGAAAGCCAGAAATTACTTCTCAAGCTCCTCGAAAAATATCCCGATCCCGAGGAACTCAAAAAATACATTCGCCGACATTTTGAAATCTTCAAAGCATCAGGCAGCCGTGGCTCCGGGAAAGTATTGTTCACAGGGTATTACGAACCGCTTTTTGAAGCGGCGCTCGAGCCCGACCAAACATTCAAGCACCCGATATACAGCCCTCCGGAGGACATGGTAAGAATCGATCTCGGTCTCTTCAATCCCCGATATGAAAAAGAATACCTGACCGGCAGGATCGACGGGCGCAATGTAGTACCCTATTACTCGCGCAGGCAGATAGAAGCCGGCCAGGCATTGAAAGGGCGCGGCCTGGAAATCGCCTGGCTCAAGGACCCGGTGGACGTGGCGTTTCTCCATATCCAGGGATCAGGCCGCCTGAAACTTCCGGACGGCCGGATCATATCGGCCGGTTTTGCAGCCAAAAACGGGCATCCATACCGCAGTATCGGCGCCCGCCTGATTGAACAGGGAGTCCTCAGCCGGGATGAAATGTCCATGCAGGCGATCCGGAGGCACCTTGCCGCAAACCCGGACGAAGTCGATGCACTGCTCGATCACAATCCCTCGTATGTTTTTTTTCGAATCCACGAAGGCCCGGCCGTCGGAAACATCGGTGTCCCATTGACGCCGGAGAGATCCATAGCGTTGGACGCAAATCTTTTTCCGAAAGGCGCCCTTTGCTTCATATCGACTGTAAAACCACGCACCGGCCCCGGCGGCGATATTTTGTCGTGGGAGCCGTTTTCCACCTTTGTGATCAACCAGGACACCGGCGGAGCCATAAAAGGAGCCGCCCGTGCGGATATATTCTGGGGCAGCGGCGAACATGCAGAAACCGCAGCCGGCCACCTAAAACACCAGGGTGAATTGTACCTGCTGGTAAAAAAGCAGTGAGTCCGGGAGAGGTGCCCTCAAACCGGAAACTTGGAAAAATCCGCCACCCGCAGAATCAATTCTTCGAGCCGCTGAAGCATCCCGAGCCTGTTGTTTCTCAGGGCTTCGTCCCCGGTCATGATTTCGACTTCATCGAACAAATCATCCACAGGCTTTCCGAGTTCGGTCAACCCAACGGCCGCAGTGTAATAATCCCCCTCGCGCAATGGTACGGAGATTCCCTTTTCAACTTTAGAGGCAGCCTCCCACAACGAAGTTTCGAACTGATCCTGGAACAATCCGGGGGCCACCGGATGCCTCATTGTCTCCTTTTTCAGTATGTTACGGACACGCTTGAAGGTCAGGCACAGCGCACCAAATTTTTCCGATTCCCGTGAAAAACGGCCGACCTGTTCAATCCGGGTGCGAAGGATTGAAACCCACTCGAAATCGACCGATAAAACCGACTCCACGCAATCCGCGTCATAGCCTTCCCGAAGCAACAACCTGCGGTAACGCTCCCTGCAGAACTGCAGCACCCTTTCAACGGTGTCTCCAGGAACTGCAACCGCGCCGCTTCCTGCAAGGATGCAAGCCGCTTCGTTCACCAGCCAGCGCAGCGAAACGTCCCATCTCTTTTGTTCAAGAATACGGAGTACCGCCAGCGCATGCCGCCTGAGAGCGAAGGGATCTGCATTCCCGGAAGGCTCCAGCCCGACGGCGAAATAACCGACAATGCTGTCCACACGGTCGGCGACGCCCACCACGGCTGCAACGTCCGAGGCGGGAACCTGTTCGCCCGCCCTGGCGGGCAGATAGTGTTCATGGATCGCCCGGCATATTTCTTCCTCGTAACCTTCCATTCGTGCGTACGAAGCACCCATGACCCCCTGGAGGGAGGGAAATTCCCCGACCATTTGGGTGACCAGATCGCATTTACAAAGCTTAGCCGCCATCTCGACCTGTGTCGCCGAATCCGGGGCGACACGCCGCGAAAGGGAAACGGCCAGCTCGGAGAACCTCGTCACCTTTGCGCGGGAAGTCCCCAGCTCGGCCTGGAAAATCACTCCTTCCAGGTCTTCGAACCGGTCGGCAAGAGGTTTTTTCCGGTCTTCTTCAAAGAAAAAAACCGCGTCGGCGAGCCTTGCCCGCAATACCCGCTCATGGCCTTTTCGAACCACTGCTTCGTCCCTTGCAACTGTGTTGTTGACGGCTACAAAATTGGGAAGCAGCCGGCCCGATGCATCATGAACAGAAAAATATTTCTGGTGCTCTTTCATCGCAGTTACAAGCACAGTTTCCGGCAGTGACAGAAAGCGCTCATCGAACGAACCACAAACCGCCGAAGGATACTCCACCAGGTTGGCGACCGTAGAAAGCAGATCCGGGTCGTCGGCCGGTGTTCCGTCGACACCCGAGGCCGCCCTCTCAACCATATCCTTTATCAGGCGACGTCTCTCCGCAGGGTCGACCACAACATACCCTCGTTCCATCGCGTTCATATAATCTTCAACCGAACGCACCTCGGTTCTTTCAGGGGCCATGAAGCGGTGGCCGAAGGTATATGTGCCGGATTTTATTCCGGCAGCTTCGAAAGGGATCACCTCCCCGCCGAGAAGCGCGGTGATCCAGTGGATGGGGCGTACGAAGGACATCGATACGGTCCCCCAGCGCATGGACTTGGGCCACGGGATCGCGGAAATCAGTCCCGGCAGAGCCTCGGCCAGTACATCGATCGTCCGCCTGCCGGGTATCGTGCGCTTGAGGAACAGGTATTCACCCTTCGGTGTCTCAACGCGCTCGAGCGATTCGACCGAAACACCCTGGCGCTCGGCAAAACCGAGGGCAGCCTTTGTGGGGTTACCCTGCTCGTCGAAAGCCACACGGGCCGGCGGGCCGGTCACCTCCTCGGTCGTGTCCTGCTGGGCATCGGCTACCGCCTTTACGATAAGCACAAGCCGCCGGGGTGTTCCATACGTAAAAACTCCCCCGGCGTATTCGATTCGGTTTTCGGCCAGACACGAAACGCTCAGATCCTTCAGGTCCGAAAGCCCCCGGTCGAGATAGCCGGAAGGTATCTCCTCGGTTCCAATCTCAAACAATAATTCGGAAACCATAATCTCACCCATCATCCCGTTCCATCAAAGGAAACCCCATGTCCTCACGCTGCTTCACGTAATTACGGCCTGCAAGTCTGGCCATCCGTCTGATCCGGTCGATATAGTGTGTGCGCTCAGTTACGCTCACGGCCCCCCTGGCGTCCAGCAGATTGAAGGTATGGGAACATTTCAGGCAGTAGTCATAGGTG
>OMKS01002213.1_pt1 | contig 16427 bp, 16 predicted proteins | sample 1674721 | NCBI WGS metagenome assembly OMKS01 (sample SAMN06264996, study PRJEB25208) | sediment metagenome | isolation source: hot spring sediment | place: USA: California | collected 2014-09-02
CCTTTGTGCCTCTGTCCCTTTGTGCCTCTGTCCCTTTGTCCCTCTGTGCCTCTGTGCCTTTGTGCCTTTGTGCCTTTTCTCCCGATATTGACACTTTTCTTGATATCCCCCACAAAATACATGCCTCATGGAGGTGACATCCCCCAACACATAAACCCTGCGAGCGTGCCCATGCATCTTTTCCAGTTGCTGCCCCGGTTTTTTTGGCCCCGTTTCTTCCGCCTGACATGCCTTATCCTGTGGTGTTCCTGCTGTTTTTCCCTTCCCGTTCACGCCCAGCCCTCGGGCCATGACCTGGCCCAATGGGTCCATGACCGCTACGTGGGCGACGACGCAGTCTCCCGCCAGGTCATGGAACTGATCCCGGCCAGGGGCCAGAAAAGGGTCAGGGAATTGACCATCATCGGCGCGGACCGCGATGGCGTGCGCCGGACCCTGATCCGCTTCACCGCGCCGGCGGACATCAACGGCACGGGTTTTTTGTCCATTGAGAACGACCAGGGCAACACGGAACAGTTCCTGTATTTGCCCGCCCTGAACCGCACCCGGCGCATCGTGGCCGGACAAAAGGGCCGCAGCTTCGTGAACACGGACTTCACTTACGAGGATATGGAACGCCGGCCCGTGGAGGATTCCGAGCACGCTGTCGTCGGCCAGGAAAACATGGGCGGAGTGGACTGCTGGATCCTGGAAAGCCGCCCCAAACCCGGCACGGACTCCCAGTATTCCATGGTCCGCGCGTGGGTGGCCCAGGATATGCATCTGGCCCTGCGGGTGGATTTCTTTGCCGGGGGCAAAGAGCCGGTCAAGCGGTACACCGTGCTGCAGCTGGAAAACATCCAGGACATCTGGACCGAGACCAAAGTGGCCATGGAAGACCTGCAATCCGGCCACCAGACCATGCTGCAGACCACGGAGATCCAATACAACACCGGGGTCCAGGACAGCGCCTTCACCCAGCAGGCCTTGGAGACGTGGTAGCTTGCGCGATGTACCGGCGTGGAGTGAGGCGCGGGGGAATGCTGGCACAGGAAGCACATCTCTCACGCCCGCTTCGCTTGAGGCACAGAGGCACAGAGAGAGAATAACAATGCCCATCCCCCCGAGCCGGGGTCTGGGCATGGGATGCTCCCCGCTGGGGGCGAGAATCTTTTGCAGTGCTCCAGCTCGGAGCAGTGCAAAAATCTCTTCTCCGCGTCTCCGCGTCTCAAGCGAGTCTTCGAGCGGGCGAGAGATAATTCGGAGTCTTTTCCCCGGCAACGGTCCGCCGGGAAAATGTCCCCATTGTCCAGCGCAGCGGGCGGTTCATCATGGTCAACGAAATGCAGCGCAACAGCCGAACCAAGCCGAACACTTTGCCCGGAGCCGGAGCGTCACGTTCCCGGCGCATGCCCGGACTGCCGTTCCTGGCCGCCTGGGCGGTTTTGGCCCTGCTGCTTTCCAGCCCCATTCCCGCACATCCGGCAGGGCCGGCCCTGGTTTCCGCCCTGGAACTGAACGCGCCGGGCGAACCGCAGATTCTGGCCGTGTCCCTGTCCCGGCAGCCGGACGCAGTCCACTCTTTTACCCTTGGGAGCCCGGCCCGGCTGGTCCTGGACATCTCCCCGGCCCGGCTGCCCGGGGCCAGGCGCGATCTGCCCGTGGAACACCCATTGATCTTCGGCATTCGCGCGGCCCAGTTCAGCAAACAGACCGTGCGCGTGGTCCTGGATCTGAAGCGGGAAACGGCCCATCTGATCGCGGCCCGGCCGGTTGCGGGCGCACAGACCCAGCACCAGATCCTGGTCAGCCTGTTCGCACCCGCGACAGGAACCTTGCCGCCCGGGCAACCCGCTCCCTTGGTCCAGCCTTCACAGACCACGGCCCGTCAAAACCACAGCCCCTCCCCGGCCCCGGAGGTCCCTCTCGCAGCTGCACCAGAGCAATCCCCGGCCAAAAGAATCATCCTGTTCGGCGATCCCCAGGCCGGTGATGACACGCCAAAGCAGGACGCGGGCTCACCCCTGGGCCGCATGGAGGCCTCGGGCTTCATCATGGCCAAGGCGGCCCAGGAGCTGAAAGAATCCAGCGGCAACGGCCAGCCGCGCATGTTCCGCAACACCATCCGGGTGGAGGGCAAGTGGACCCCGCCTGCATCCGTAGCAGACCCGGACGCCCTGCGCGGCGCGTCCAACACGTTTTTGCTGGCCTCGGTCCAGTCCGACTATCTCTGGTTCGGCCCCGGTCCCTCAACGGACGATTACGACCTGGACCTGTACGAGGGCTATCTGTTCCGGGGCACGCCCTGCTGGGACCTGCGCCTGGGCAAACAGGCCGTGCGCTGGGGCAAGGCCGACCAGATCAGCCCGGTGGACAATGTCAATCCCCAGGATCTGCGAGAATTCCTCATCCCGGACCTGGAGGACCGCAAGATCCCCAACTGGATGGCCAGGGTCCGTCTCTTCCCCGGGGACTTCACCCTGGAGGGCGTGTTCGTGCCCTTTTTCGAGCCGGACAGATTCGACTTCGCTGGGACCAAATGGGCCCTGCTGGGGACCCGGCCCACGGGCCTGGACATCCGGGAAACCAGGCCAAGCAAAAACCTCGGCCATGCGGACTGGGGCCTGCGCACCGCCACGACCGTGGCCGGATGGGATCTGGCCGCAAGCTATCTCTATGCCTGGGAAAAGAGCCCCCGCCTGCGCCTGGACCCCGCCGGCCCCTTGGGCCCGGCCCTGCTGGCCGACTACCACCGGCAGCACATTGTGGGCCTGGAATTCGAGACTACCCTAAACAAGTTCGGCCTGCGCGGGGAAGGGGCCTATTTTGACAAACAGTCCCTGCATACCCAGACCCTGGATTCTCTGGCCAAGCCTGTGGCCCATTACGTGATCGGCGTGGACTATCTGGGCCAGCAGGACTGGTACGCCAACATCCAGTTCTCGCACCAGCACGTGTTCGCCTACGAGCCGGGCATTCTCTTGCACAGGCGCGACGACTATTTCCTCAACGGCGAGATCAACCGGGAATTCTGGCGGGGCAACTTCATGCTCAAGCTGGGCTGGGCCGTGGACCTCCAGGACGGCGGCTCCTTCCTGACCCCGGAAGCCATCCTGACCTATTTCAGAAACCTGGAACTGTCCCTGGGCGTCAATGTCTTTTCCGGCCCCGAGGACCCCCTGTTCGGCCGATACCGGGACAACGACCAGGTCTTCCTGAAGGCCAAGTACTTTTTCTAGGCCCTGCAGGCGGATGATCTCTCGCCCGTTCGCTGCGCTCACTTGAGACGCCGAGACGCAGAGCAGAGAGAAATTTTACCGCCCACTCCCTTTGGTCGTTCAAGACTCGAAGGATTGCCGTCCCTGACGGGACAAAAAACAATGCCGGTAGCGCAGCAGCCTGCCCTGCACGTATACTTTATTCCGGGATAGGAGCACGAGGACAAGAGAACCAACGCCGGCTGGGGCAGTTATTTCAGGATAGGTGCATGGAGGCGGTTGGCATTTTTTATAAAACCGTTCAGCTCTCCGTGGATTGACAGCCTCAATCATGAAAAGTAGGAAATTCAATATGACCACAATACAGGAAATTCGCTCCAAGGCCATGGCATTGCCGGCAACCGAACGGGCCAGCCTTGCGCACGACCTCATTCTCAGTTTGGACGATGCCGCTGTTTTTGAACTCAGTCCCGAACAGGAGACGGAAATTCAACGCCGCCTTGAAATGGTGCGCCGAGAAACCGCACAAGGCCGTTCCGCAGCTGGCGTCTTTGCCGACATCAAGGCCAAGTATGCATGACCGAAGTCACCATCCTGCACGAGGCGGAAATGGAGCTCTGGGAGGCCGTGGCCTTTTACGAACACAAGGCTGCCGGTCTTGGTTTCTCTTTTCTGGCTGAAATTGAACGATCCATTCAAATCATTCGCGAATCCCCGGGGCAATGGCCGCTTCGTGAAGACGGAACACGCCGTTACCTTACGCATCGCTTTCCATTTCTCATCATTTATACATGCCAGAATGACCATGTCTGGGTAATTGCTTTCGCACACTGCAGGCGAAAGCCCGGATACTGGTCAGACAGAGATTGATCCAACACTGGCTATGTCCGCAGCCCAAACAAGAACCAATTTACCATAAAATTACAAAAAAACAGCGGACGTTGACTCGCCTTCTCATGGAAGGCGCAGAGACGCAGAGCAGAGAGAAATTTTACCGCCCACTCCCTTTGGTCGTTCGACGCTGGGGACATTTCCCCGGCGGACCGTTTTGCCGGGGAAAAGATTCCGTGCCCTTCGGGCAAAAAATCCAGCGCCAGCAGGAGACAGTTTTTTGCCGCAACCGTCCGCGGCCGAAAAGATTTCCCGTCCCGTCTTTTGTCCCAGGTGTCGAGCGAAGCGGGCGGTTAAAAAAAGAATCTCTTGCTGCCCACTTCCTGCGGTCGTTCAAGACTCGAAGGATTGCCGTCCCTGACGGGACAAAAAACAATGCCGGTAGCGCAGCAGCCTGCCCTGCACATTTCCTTTATTCCGGGATAGGAGCACGAGGACAAGAGAACCACCGCCGGCTGGCGGATGTTTCGAGGCCCCAACGGCACTCGATGTCCTGAGAACCCACCGGTGGCTCTTGCGTGAGTCACTATCTATTCGCTTGCATTAAAAAAAGCATCCATCGACATTTCCAGATCATGGCGGATGATTTTCGTCATGAGGCCTTTCGGAACGTCCCTCCCCCCGTGATCCGGTATTGTCGTTTTTCTTCCATCGATATGCATAAGTCTTATATGCGACCCCTTTTGTCTGACCCTTACGAAACCTAGCCGCTCAATCCGCGCGATGAATTCGCGGAATGTCAGGGTAGGTTGTAATGTCACAATGATAGCTCCAGATCACGGAGGCCGATGAATTTCGTAGATGCTTCGGAAATGTCCGCCATTTCATCCCTGCATGCCTGGATTGCCTCCCTGATGTTTTCCATAGCTTCCTCCAGGGTGTATCCATAGCTATGACAACCTTGGAACATGGGACAACTCACGATATAAACGCCATCCTTGTCTTGTTCAATTAACACCGGGAAATGTGTGCTTCGTGGCATGAAGTATTTCTCCTTAGTTATTAGTTGCCAAGCCCAAAACCCCACCTATCTTATACATGATGTCACTGCAAAAAGTCCAAAAACATCTCCCCGGGACTGAATGATAAATATAACACTCTGTTTTTAATCAACTTTCAACCATCAACTTTCAACGGAAAAGCGCGGTTTTCCGTTGGCCTCTCGACGATCGTAAGATCGTCGGGGTGACGTCCTGTCACCCGCATACGCAAAATCTTACGACGTTGCGTATAATTGTGTGGGATATTTCCCGGCAGCCTGCCCTGCACGTATCCATTATTGCAGGATAGGTGCACGGGGACAAGAGAACCACAGCCGGCTGGAGCAGTTATTTCAGGATAGGTGCATGGAGGCGGTTGAAAACAAGAAATGGGTCAGTTTATCTGAGCGGATGAGGGTCAATTTGTGTGAGGATTGAGGTTGGCAATCAATAGACCTCGTCATGCTTTCCAACGTCGACCAGCACAATCAGCTGGTCACCTGTTTGCGGCTCTTTTTCAAATGCAAAGACGATACGGCAATCGTGTTCCACCGTGCATGCCCAGAGTCCATCCAACCTGCCGTGCAACTTGTGGGATCTCAGTCTGGAGTCGAACGGTTCTTCGCAGAGAACTTCAAGCATATCAAAGATTTTTTGCTCAAGATGCGGGTTGCTTTTCACGGCCTTCTTAAAGCCGCGCTGGAAGCTTTGCGACCAGGCGAGTTTATACATCGCTGCTTCGCAGTTCTCTTTTTAGATCATCCAAAGTACCAAAACTCGCTTTTCCTTCCCTGACGGCCTTGCGTGTTTCCCGGGCATTGGCCGCGATCTGTTCTCTTCTGTTCTCAGCCAAGCGTCTTCTCAGGATATCCAGAAGATCTTCCCTGTCATCCAATGGAAGGGATTCAACGGCAAAAATGGCTTTTTGAAACTGTGAGGTTGCGTGTCCTTCCATTGCTTTTCTCCATGATTTTTCAAACTTGTTTTACATTTTGTACAAAAGGTGGTTGGCCGGGAAGTCGGCGGCGACCTCCTTGTGAATCATGGTTTCCCGGAACAAGGTGTCGTGGATGTTGTTGATCTTGTTCATGGGAAAAGCATAGAGGATACAACGGAGTGAGGCAAGATAACACTCCAGCATCGCACCACAGTATACTCAGCGGAGAAACAGCGTCATGCCCTTCGGGCAAAAGATCCAGCGCCAGCTGGGGGCAGTTTTTTGGCCGCAACGGTCCGCGGCCAAAAAGATTTCCCGTCCCGCATTTGTCCCTCCTGTCGAGCGAAGCGGGCGGTTAATAAAGAATCGTTCTTCTTGGCGACCTTGGCGACTTGAGCGAAGCGGGCGGTTTAACTGTCAGCTGGGCCTGACCACGGCATTTGCAATACGTGTCCGCCTTGATTAGAGTAAGCCCGTTTTGGCGATCCACGCCAATTCGCGTTGCGCACCGGAGGCGACATGGCCCTGACCAGACAACGATGGCTGCCCTTTACCAGTGAAATATCCCCCCAGGCGGTCTGCCGACCCGACCCGGATCGGATCGACTATGTCTTCAAGATCGCGGACTGCGCGGATGAACTGCTGCAAGCCTATCACCTGCTGTACCATGAATACCTGAATGCCGGGTACATCCGGGAAAGCCCGCACAAGCTGCTCTTCACCACCCACCACCTGCTCCCCCGGACCACGGTCTTCCTGGCCAAGTCCAAAAAGACCGTCCTGTCCACGGCCACCCTGGTCCATGATTCCAAAGAGTTCGGCCTGCCCATGGACGCCCTGTACACCCCTGAACTTGCCGCCCTGCGCGGACAGAACCGGAAGGTTCTGGAAGTCTGCTCCCTGGCGTCCAACAGACGAAACTTCTCGCGCCGCGGCATCCAGAATTTCACCAGGTTGATCTTTTTGTACTGCGTGTTCCTGGACATTGACGACGTCTGCATCATGGTCAACCCGAAGCACGTGCACCTGTACAAGAACAGGTGTGAATTCGAGGTGTTCGGCGAGGAGAAGCATTACTCCAGGGTCAATGCCCCGGCCGTGGCCCTGCGGGCCGATGTCCATGCGGTCAGGGCAAAACTGGGCCGGATGTGCTTCAACTACTCGTACCGCTACAAGCTCTATTCCCACTACCTCACGCTGAAGATCGCCCTCAGCGCCAACATCTTCGACATCTTCAAAGACAACCACTCTGCAAAAACGCATCTCAATCCCCTTGATACGCACCTGCTCAACCACATTCTGGCGGACGAAAACGACGTCCTGCCGGACCTCTCCCTGGAATGCAAAAACCTGCTCCAGAAATCCTACCCGGGCATCCGGATATAGTTTTTTGGGAGTCAGCCCAAAACGTCATGCCGGCGAACCGTCATGCCGGCGAAAGCCGGTATCCAGACCCATACAGCCGGGTGAAGCATCTTTTTGCGGAACCCTTTCCATTGTAGAAATTGGCAAGCAGAGCAGAAGCATCCAGCAGAGGCAAAAAGCAAATGAAAAATGACCTGGATACCGGCTTTCGCCGGTATGACATGAATATACACCTGGATACCGGCTTCCGCCGGTATGACTTGGAATCAATGCCACACAACCCAGAAACGTCGCACCGGCAAAGCACACCCAGGCAGTCATGCCGGCGGAAGCCGGCATCCAGGACCATACAGGCGGGTGAAGCATCCTTTGGCGGAACCCGTTCCGTTGAAGAAACCGGAAAACAGAGCATAACCCTTCATCAGCGGTATGAACCCAAATGAAAAAAACACCTGGATGCCGGCTTTCGCCGGTATGACATCGAAGGAAGAAAACCGGCCTTAGCCGGTATGACTTGAATAATGACCTGGATACCGGCTCACGGTTCAAGCCCGGAACGAGCTTCGCCGGTATGACATGAATAAATACCTGGATACCGGCATCCGCCGGTATGACTTGAAAAATACCTGATGACCAAGCAACCCTCTGTCTACATCCTGGCCAGCAGGAAAAACGGCACGCTGTATGTCGGCGTCACCTCCGACCTGAAGAAAAGAACATGGGAACACAAAAACAACCAGATAGAGGGATTCACAAATCGTTATGGCGTTCATGTGCTTGTCTGGTATGAACAGCATGAGAGCATGGCAACTGCCATAGAACGTGAAAAAAGGTTGAAAGAGTGGAAACGAAGCTGGAAATTGGAGATGATCGAAAAAACCAATCCGGATTGGCGAGACCTATACGACGAACTGTTTTGATTGAGGAACCGCTGTTCCTTCCAGTGTGACAGTAAAACACCTGCATACCGGCTTCCGCCGGTATGACTTGGAAGGAAGCAAACCGTTTTCAATGGAATGACTTGGAAGGAACTGGTTCCCGATTTACACCAGTATGACTTCACTTCTGGAAACCTCGCGCACACCCAGGCAGTCATGCCGGCGAACGCCGGCATCCAGGCCCACACAGCCGGGTGGAGCATCTTTTTGCGGAACCCGTTCCGTTAAAAAAACCGGCAAGCAGAGCAGAAGCATTCAGCAGAAGAACAAAGAAAAAAAACCTGGATACCGGCTTTCGCCGGTATGACTTGAATGAAAGAAAACCGGCCTTCGCCGGCATGCCCCCAGGGCATTTCCCTCATTTTTTCGGCAACATCTCTCTTGACACGCCCGTTTGTCTTTTACATTATCGCGCACAGTGCTTTGAGCTGTTTTAAACTGATCAAACTCGATTCGTACGCGCTTCATCGCTGAACGCCGTCCACACTCCAGCACCGCAGCGAACATCAGCCTCCACAAGGATCCTCCCATGACCGACATCTCCGAACAACTCCGTCAGGAACGCCGCAGGTCCGTCAGGCTGCGCCGCTCGGCCATGCTCAAGGCCAAGCTGGACGAGATCGACCGCCCGAACATCAAGATCGCGGAAACCCGGGACGAGCTGGCCCAGTCCTTTGCCCTGGTCTACAAGGAATACCTGGCTTCCGGGTACATCAAGAACCCGCATCCTTCCGAGATGCACCTGAACATCTACAACTTCCTGCCGGCAACCTGCATATACATCTTCAGAAGCTACCTCACGGTCATCTCCACCCTGACCCAGATCTTTGACAGCGAGCAGTTCGGCCTGCCCATGGACGCCCTGTACCGGCCGGAGCTGGACGCCCTGCGCGCCCAGAACAGGAAGATCACGGAGCTTTCGGCCCTGGCCACGCCCAAGGAGACCCGCTGGTGCAATTTGATGGTCTTTTTGTCCAAGACCATGTTCGAGTACTCCAGGCTGACCAAAGTCCATGACATCTGCATCATGGTCAACCCCAAGCACGTCAATTTCTACAAGACCATGTTCCTGTTCGACGACTTCGGTTCGGAGCGCTTCTACGAGGGGGTGGGCGCGCCGGCCGTGGCCCTGCGCATGGACATGGATGTCATAGAGGAAAAGGCCATTGAAAAATACAAGGACTTCGACGTGGACGGCAATCTCCATACATTTTTCTGCAGGATGCACACGACCCTGCAGGAACTGCAAGGCGGCTGGACCTTTCATGAAAAGCGGCATCCCATGGAGGAGGAATCAGCGAAATTCTTCTTCAATGCCCGCCAGGATGTCTGTGCAAGACTGACTCCGCCGCAAAAGGACTATCTCCAGACATTCTATCCTTTTCTGTGCAACGGCTTGCACCAGTAATGCCTGACCGCGGTGTTCCAAAAAGCTGGATGAACAGCTCCAAATCCTTTCCAGCAGCGAACTGTCCCGGATGTGACCTGTGTCGGAATCAGGCAATTTTAGCGAACCTGGACTTCGGCTTTTGCCGGGGTGACATTTTCGGCATATGCACCCATATCCGGTCATCCGTTGATACCCCCTTTGTGGCTCACCCTGCACCAGCCCCATGACACGCATCCCCGCCCTGGTCACCCGCCGCCCCCTGCTGTGCCTGCTCCTGGCGCTGCTTTTAGCCGCGACATTCATCTCTCAATTGCCCCGTGTCCAGTCCATGGACAATGTGGACGATATCATCCTCGAGAACGGACCGGACGCAGCCTTTTACGAAGAAATCAAGGAAACCTTCGGCGAGGATGAATTCTTTGTCATTGCTTTTTCCAGCCCGGAGCTGTTCACTCCGCCCCTCCTGAACCTGATCGTTGCCCTGACCAAACAACTGGAGGCCATCCCCGAGATCCGGGAGGTGCAGAGCCTGGCCAATGTGGACTACATCCACGGGGAACGGGAATATTTCGAGGTGCGGCCCTTTCTGGAGCACATCCCGGAACGCGCCGAGGACCTGGAAACCCTCCGGCAGCAGGCCCTGGGCAACCCCCTGTATACGGGCAACCTGATTTCCGCGGACGGGAACACCACGGCCATTGCGGTCTTTCCCCGGCAGCACGACCCTCTGGACGGGGGCTTTCGCAAACGTCTCCTGAGCCAGACCCAGACCGTTCTGGACAATCACCGGAACACGATCGACCAATTCCACCTGGCCGGCTGGACCGTGACCAATTACGTCCTTAGCCAGTACATGAAGGCTGACGTGGCCGTGTTCATCCCGGTGACCTACCTGTTCATCACCCTGACCATCTGGGTGGTCTTCCGCAACGTACGCCTGACCCTGCTCGCCCTGGCCAACATTTCGGTGTGTACCGGAGCGACCATGGGGCTCTTTCCAGTCCTGGGAGTCACCCTGAACACCGTGACCACCATTGTCCCGCCCCTGGTCATGGCCCTGGCCCTGGCCGACACCGTGCACATTTTCGCCCACATGGACAGAACAACACTTGAACAAAGCCCCAATCCCGCGACTGCCCTGGAAAGCGTGCTCCAGCGAGTAATCACCCCCTGCTTTTTGACCAGTTTGACCACGGCAGTCGGCTTCCTGTCCCTGGCCATCAGCGAAATCCCGCCCATCAAGGATTTTGCTTATGTGGCCGCGGCCGGAATGTTCTTCAAGTTCTTTTTTTCCTTTTTCCTGCTTCCTCCGTTGATTTTGCGTTGCAAGGCTGAGCGCGTTTTTACCCACCAGGGACAAAAACACTCTATTGCCTCATTCATCCGTCGTCTTGCGGACTTTGTCCAGGCTCATCCGCGCGGAATAACCGCATTTGCCGCCATTTTGATCACTGGCGCCATCGGGGCCGCGTCCATGATCAAGGTGGAGACGAACCTTATTGAAAACTTCAAGTCCTCCAGTGTCATCCGAAAAGACCTGGACTTTGTGGCATCTCGTCTCAGCGGCGTAGCCACATTGGATATCTCGTTACAAGCCGGGACCAGGGATGCTTTTCGCGAACCATCGAACCTGGCGGTGATCGAGCGCGTGCAGTCTTTCGCCCTGACCCTGTCCGGTGTGGACAAGACCATGTCCTTGGTTGATTTTCTCAAGGACATGAACATGTCCTTCCATGATGAAGATTCCGCATTTTACGTTGTTCCCGAGACACGGGAACTGGTCTCCCAGTACCTGCTTTTGTACGACTCCGACGACATCGACGAATTCATCACCAGGGACTACGACCACGCCCGCATCCTGATCCGCATTTCCGAGCACAGTTCAGCTGAACAGGCCCGGATCATCCACGCCCTGCACGCCTTCATCGACCGGATCGGGTGCCAGGGTGTGGAAATCCGCGTCACGGGCCGGGCCGTGCAGGACGTGAACACCATCCACGCTTTGGTCTGGGGTCAGGTCCACAGCCTGGTCATTGCCGCGGTGGTGATCACCCTGATCATGTTTTTGGCCCTGCGCTCCGTGCGCACCGGCGCGCTCAGCCTGATCCCGAACGTCTTTCCCATCGTGATCAACTTCGGGATCATGGGCGCTTTGGGTATCCCTCTGAACACGGCTACGGCGCTGATTTCCGTGGTCGCCCTGGGCATCGCCGTGGACGACACCATTCATTTTCTGACCGAGTACAACCGCCGGCGGATCGAAAACCTGTCCATCCCCAATGCTTTGCGCCGGGCCACCCTGGACAAGGGCCTGGCCATTTCCGCCACATCCGTGATCCTGGTGATCGGCTTCGGCGTGCTCCTGTTCAGCAACTTCGTGCCCACCATCAGTTTTGGAGCCCTGTGCGCGGTGATCATGGTCACGGCCTGGATTGGAGACCTGATTGTGCTGCCTGCGGCGGTATTGACTTTTGCACCACGATCCATGCAACACTGACGTTGCCCAGATTGCTCAGAAACACCGAGGGACAGGTCGCCTCTTGTTGCAACCCATCCCCATTTCCTTGGAGAAACAGGATGCAAGACAACATTATTTCCGCGTTGAAAAATATCGTCGGCCAGGAGAATGTGCTGACAACTAAAGCTGAACTCACACCCTATACCCACGCTGAATTTCCAATCAAGCGCCGCATCCCCGCCGTCATCAGGCCTGGATCCACCGCGGAAGTCCAACAGGTGGTCAAACTCGCATCAGACCATGCTCTATCACTCTATCCCATCAGTACAGGGAAAAACTGGGGGTACGGTTCGGCAAATCCCGTCCGGGACGACAACCTGATCCTGGACCTGTCCCGCATGAACCGAATCCTGGAGGTCAATACGGAGCTGGCCTATGCCGTTGTCCAGCCCGGAGTGACCCAGCAGAACTTTTACGACTACCTGGAAAACAATCAGACAGGCTTGATGATGGATCCCACGGGCTCCGGACCCAGTTGCAGCATCCTGGGCAACAGCCTGGAACGCGGCTACGGGATCACCCCCCATGGTGATCATTTTTCGTTTGTCTGCGGCTTGGAAGTGGTACTGACGGACGGTGAGGTGCTGCACACCGGTTTCGGTCATTTTGAGAATTCCAAGGTCGACAGGGTCTTCAAATGGGGGGTTGGTCCCTATCTGGACGGGTTGTTCACCCAGTCCAATTTCGGAATCGTCACCGCCATGGGCGTCTGGCTGATGCCCAAACCGGAATGCATCGAGGCCTGCTATTTTTCCTGTGAAAGAGAGGAGGACATCTACCCCCTGATCGACGCGCTGCGCTGGCTGCTGCAGAACAACGTGATCAGGAGTTCGATCAACCTGGCCCACCGCAACCGGGTCCTGACCATGCTCATGCAGTACCCCTGGGAGCAGATGAAGGGAAAGACGCCGTTGGACCCGCAACTGGCATTGCATTTGGCGGCGGAACGCAAAGTCGGGGCATGGAACGGCGTGTGCGGGATATATGGAACAAAGGGAGAAGCCAAGGAAGCCAAAAAGGTCGTCAGGAAAGTACTTCGGGGCAAGGTTTCCAGGATCAACTTTGTCTCCGGCACGCTGCTGCGCTTCATGGAAAAGTATCCCGGCCCATTGAGCCTGGTCACGGGCATGAATGTGCGGGAGCTGGTCAAGGTGATCAAGCCGTCCTTCGGGATTCTCTCCGGAAAACCCAGCGAGGTGTCCCTGGCCAGCCCCTACTGGCGCTCCAGAAAAAAACCGCCGCAAAGCAACATCAACCCCGTGGCAGACAATTGCGGCCTGTACTGGTTTGCACCGGTGGTGCCCATGGTCCAGGGACATGCCCGGGAATTCATCAACATCGTGCAAACCACCCTGACCAGGCACGGTTTTGAACCTTGCATCATGTTCTCCACGGTGACCGAGCGCTGCTTCGACTGCAACCTGCCGATCCTCTACGACAAGGAAGACCCCGAGCAGACCAGGAAAGCAGGAGAATGTTACGAGGATGTGTTTGGAGCCTGTATGCGGGCAGGATACATCCCGTATCGGGTGGGCATTCAGTCCATGGAACAGCTCGTCAGCAAGGACGATCCCTTCTGGAAGACAGTGCAAAGGATCAAGTCGGCCCTGGACCCGCGGGAAATCCTCTCTCCGGGCCGCTATTGCCGTTGAGAGCCTTGAACAGGAAGGCGCTGATCAATAAAACGAACCAGGGGGAAAAGCAGCCGGCGGCCCAGAATGCCCACGCTGATCCACATGGGTGCGAACCAGTAGGGTATGCCCAGGATGTCCGGGTTTGGATAATGCCACTGTCCGGTGCTCACACCGAAGAGTTCCACGACAAACCCCATGGCCAGGGCATACAACCCATGACTGAGATCTCCCCCGGTATGAAACAGAACAAGCAGAAAGCCTGTGGCCGCAAAAACAGCCGCTGAATGCCAGATGGTCCCGGAAAAAAGTCCAAACGCTAGGCTGATCAGAACCAGTCCGGCAATTGCCCGCCACTCCAGGCGGCGGACCTGTTCCTGATGGGCAAAAAAGCGTTTCAAGCTCAGGAAGTAAAAGCCCCAAAGCAGCGGTTCGTAATAGGGCATCAGCAGGAAATCCTGTTGGGTGAAGACAAAGGCCCCGGTGCGCAACACCAGATAATTCTGGATGGTGATGAACAGCCCGGCCACCAGGAAGACCAGCAGGTCGTGCCTGTCAAAAGGGCGGTACACGGCGAACCAGAACAGGGGCAGGAGCAGCACCAGGAGCAGGCTTTGCGGGACGAACCAGATCAGGGCCAAGGTGCCCGGTAATGCCAGGGGGGGGATTATTCGTGCTTGAGACATAGGGTTGAGATGTTTTTTGCTGAACAACCGCGTTTGCAACGTAACCCTGGCATGCATCGAACCGCAAGCCAAAAAACAAAGGGGCGGAACCTGCTGTCCCGCCCCTTTGTTTACGTATTCAGATGTTCAGTCAGGGTCTAGTTTTTCTTGATGTAGCGCTTTCTGCCGTAGGCAGCCAAGCCCAGCAGACCGGCGCCCAGGAGCAGCACGGTGCCCGGTTCTGGCACGGCGTTAACGGCCCGCAACGGATCGGTCATCTGGGCACCTAAGATAGGCTTCTCGGGATCAGATAAATCATCCCAATAATGGTTCCCGTCGCTTTCATAAATATTCCTGAACTTCATGTCCGCAGTATTGTTGCCCAACGCCGTATTGAAGAAAGCGGTTGACAGTTGTTGGGCCCATACTCCGTCCAGTTCGTCGATGACACCGTCACCATTCATATCTTTAATATTCCCAAAGGAGTTTGCTTGTCCGGTGAAACCATCTAAAGTGGGAATTGCATTGCCCACGACGCTGGCACCAGGATGGATGCCTCCGTCAAGAAACTCTGCTGCCCCAAGAAACGTACCTGTTGTAAAGCCAGTAAACTGGTCGTCTGCGGTGCGGTGTTCAGGAAGGGCGCTTGCCAAGCTGGGAGCTGTGGCGAGAGTCTGGTAATAAAAGTGGATTTCCCCTCCGGAACTCAACAATAAATCATGATTATATGGATCCACAACAAGCTGTAGACCAAAAAAGATGCCGGTTATATAGCCGCCATCCTGTCCCAATGAATAGTAGCTGGTTGTGCCCTGTTGGAAATTCTGATCATTAGGGTCCAGCACTACAGGGTCGCTATCAGTGATGCTGGTTACTCTGAAAACACCCCAGGAGCTTTCTGAATTTCCACTTGGAGCCACAATAGCTTCTGTGGGGCTGATCTGTTCAACACCAGAAAATGTAATAAACACGCCTCCTTGCGGCAATTTGGGGATCGCCAAGGCATACGAAGTGCCCAGGAAAAACAATATGCATAAAAAAACAAAACTTCTTTTCAAGATCTTCATCTCAGTACCTCCAGGGTTGGGCTTTAATGGGTTAGGGAAATGAAATGTACTCTGTTTGCTGAAGCTTAAGCAATCCGCGTGCCACAACACAATCAATTGAATTTAAACAATAAATCTTTTCGCGCGGGTTACGAGTGTAAAATTCTCCGACAAACACCTCGTCCGAAAGAACGTGCCCGCTGGGCAACCCGGTTTTGTCGACAACCCTCGGCGAGCGGCAAGTATTCTTTATCTATTCGTTATATAATACTTTTTCTGTTCCTGCCGGATCGCGCCTGGCCGCGAAAAACCGCGATTGATACCCTAGTGTAAGATTTTCCGACAACCCTTTTTCCGAACAAGGCTAGAACTTCAATTACCTGGAATCATACAATAAAAATTACTTGCCAGGACATCTAATTCATCAAAAAAAGGCCTGAAAACGCCCTTTTTGCCCTGAAGCTTAAAAATGAGTGTAAGATTTTCCGACAGTGGGTTGTTGAGGAAGTGATGAGAAAAAATTAATGCTGGAATGCTGGGATTAAAAACATAGGCACGTAAAGATAGGCACAGAGGCACAAAGGCACAGAGGGACAAAGGAACAGAGGCACAGAGCAGGAAGGGAGAAGCTGCCTGCCCTGGCCGAATCTTCCTTGGAGACAGGTGCGGAGGGATTGAAGAAATGTGAACCGCTCGCTCCCGTTGGTCGCTAAAGGTAGGATGAGAAGGCTGGCCCACCTGACGAGCTATGAGTATTGTCATGCTCAAATGTTCAACGCAGTCTATGCTGCCAACAAAGGAGGGCCAGCCATGAAAACCTTATTCAACTTTACACTCGGTGTCGACCTTGGCGACAAGCAGAGCGCTGT
>OMKS01002214.1_pt1 | contig 16424 bp, 21 predicted proteins | sample 1674721 | NCBI WGS metagenome assembly OMKS01 (sample SAMN06264996, study PRJEB25208) | sediment metagenome | isolation source: hot spring sediment | place: USA: California | collected 2014-09-02
GCGTCAGATGTGTATAAGAGACAGGTGTACTCCTGTGCGAGGTAGCGGAAGACGAGGGCGGCATGATAGGACGTCCCGCAGGCCACCACCGTGATCTCGGCCGGGATCCTGAGCATGGGGAGGCGGGTGTCTTTTTCCAGCGCCTTCATCGTGTTGTAGAAGACCTCGGGCTGCTCGTAGATCTCCTTGAGCATATAGTGCTCGAACCCGCCCTTCTTTGCGTCTTCCACGCTCCAATCGATGTTGGTGATCGAGCGCTCTACCCGGACGCCGTCGTGGTAGACGTCGATCCTAGACGCCGTGAGGGCGGCCACGTCCCCGTCCTCCAGATAGACCGCACGCTGGGTGTGCTCCAGGAGGGGCGTGACATCTGAGGCACAGAGCACCTCGCCGTCGCCGATGCCGAGCACGAGTGGACTGCTCTTGCGGGCGGCGACGATCCTCTGGTCGTCCTTTGCGATGACCAGGATCGCATACGAGCCCTCCAGGTGGCGGACCGCCTCGGTGACGGCAGCGAGCAGATCGCCGCTGAAATACTCCTCGACCAGATGGGCGATCACCTCGGTATCGGTCTCGCTTTTGAAGCGGTGCCCTTTCTCGATGAGTTTTCTCTTGAGCACCGCGTAGTTCTCGATGATTCCGTTATGGACGACGGCGATCGTACCCGTGCAGTCGGTGTGGGGATGGGCGTTGCAGTCGTTGGGCACGCCGTGAGTCGCCCAGCGGGTGTGGCCGATCCCGATGGTGCCGACGAGAGCGCTGAGGTCGGCCCCGCTCTCTGAGATTTTTCCGCTCTTTTTAATGATATTGATATCCCCGTTCTCGGTTGCGACGCCGAACGAATCATAGCCCCGGTATTCAAGACGCTTCAATCCCTCGATGACGAGGGGTGCGGCCTCTTTCCAGCCGATATATCCCACTATTCCGCACACAGTGTATCCCCCAACGTAAACGAACCCTCTTGATCCTCATCCATTATATAATCCTTGTCCCGTCGGACACCTCACCGTAGACCGTTTTTCCATCTTCGATATGAACATTGTTCCCGACGATACAGTTTTTGAAGACGCAGAACGGGGCGGACCGCACGTTGTCCCCGATGATCGCCCCGAACTTCGCCCGGATTAACTCTCCTTCGATCGAGAAGATCGTCCTCTGCGGTGAGGTCGTCGCATGGTCGCCTACCTGCGTCCCGGTGCCGACGACGGCGTCGGTGATCCGGGCATGGGAGCCGATGCAGGCGTCGGCGAGGATCAGGGAGTGGCCGATCAGGGTGAAAGGCTCGATCCTGACCCGATCGCCGATGCTCGTCTCGGGCAAGACAACGCAGTTCGGGCCGATCTCGCAGTCCTCGCCGATGACGACCGGGCCGAGAATAGTGCTGTTCGGGCCGATTGTCGTCCCCCGGCCGATGGAGACCTGCCCTTTGATCACGACCGAAGAGCCGATCCGCCCGGCCCGCTCCTGCCGCACGCCCTGCAGGAGCGCTGCGTTCAGCCTCAGGAGGTCCCAGGGGTAGATGGCGTCCTGCCAGTCCTCGGCCGGGACTGCCTTTAAGTTCGTGCCGGCGACGATCATCGCATTGATCGCGTTGGGGATCTCGGTTTCGTCGCCGAGGAAGTCCAGAAACGCCGGACCGAGCGAGAAGATTCCGGTCGATACGGTGAAGCCGGGCGCCTCGCTGGGCTTCTCGATCACCTGCTGGACCGAGCCGTCCCTGATCATCAGCACCCCGAAGTTCGAGGGGTGGGGGTGGTCCCAGGTCAGGACGGCATTTCTCTCCTTCATGATCCGGGCGATCGAGGCCGTGTCGATGTAGTTGTCGCCGGGGAGGAGGAGGAAGTCGCCGGTGATCAGGTGCGCCGCGCATTTGAGGGCGTGAGCGGTGCCGAGCTGCCGTTCCTGCACGACAACCTTCACCGGGATCTCCAGGCCGTTGAGGTGCCTGATCACCTGCTCTTTTTTGTAGCCGACGACGACGATGATCTCCCTGATCCCGTTCTTTTCGAGCGCCCGAACGATGTACTCCAGGATCGGCCGGTTCGCCACCGGCACCATCGCCTTGGGCATGGCATGGGTGAGGGGGCGCAGACGCCTGCCCTCACCTGCTGCAAGAATAACTGCCTGCATGGTTTTCATTCACCTACCTGATCACGGTCCGGTCTTTGAGGGTGCCCTCGACCAGGCTGTGCGGCCCGATGAGGGAGTAACTCCCGATGACGCTGCCGACGTTCACCGAGCAGTTGATCCCGAAGAGGACGTGGTCGCCGATGATCGCCCCGAACTTCCTCCGGCCGGTGGACCTGCCGTTGATCGAGATGTTCCCGTGGTCGTGCCTGAGGTTTGCGACTTTGGTGCCGGCACCGAAGTTGCACTGGCTCCCGATGATCGAGTCCCCGATATAGTTGAAGTGCGGGATCTTTGTCCCGGCGAAGACGATCGAGTTTTTCACCTCGACGGCGTGGCCGATATGGCAACCGTCGCCGATTGCCGTCGAGCCCCTGATATAGGCATGGGGGCCGATCGTGCACCCCTCGCCGACGATGCAGTCGCCCTCGATGTAGGTTCCGGCCTTGACCACCGAGTTTTTGCCCAGGACCAGTTTACCGTGGACGACGACGCCGTCCTCGACCGTCCCCTCGCAGGCGGGCTTCATCCGTGCGAGCAGGGCGGCGCTGGCGTCCAGGAGGTCCCACGGCGCCCCGACGTCCATCCAGGTGGAGAGGCGGTAGGCGGAGAGGTGTCCTTCGGCGATATAGTCGGCCAGGGCATCGGTGAGCTCGTATTCGCCCCGGCCTGAGAGAGGCACGCCCTCCAGCCGTTTGTAGATCTCGGGGTCGAAGAGGTAGACGCCGGCGTTGATCATCCGGCTTTTCGGCTGGCGTGATTTCTCCTCGAGCCCGGTGATCAGGTCTCCGTCGATCGTCACGACGCCGTAGTCCTGCGGGTGGTCGCTCTCGTAGACGCCCATGCACGGGGCCTCCCTCGTGCAGAGGTCGGCAAGATCGGCCGCATCGACGATCATGTCTCCGTTGAGCATCAGGAACCGGTCGGTGACCAGTCCTTTTGTCGCTCGCAGGGCGTCGGCCGTCCCGAGCTGGCGGCGCTGGACGACGTAGCGGATCGTGACGCCGAGGCGGCTGCCGTCGCCGAACCATTCCCGCACCTCACGCTCGCCGTAGCCGACGACCAGGGTGATCGAGGTGATCCCGGCCTCGGTGACGGCCCTGACCAGGTGCTCGAGCATCGGGCGGTTGGCGAGGGGGAGCATCACCTTCGGGCGCTCGGCGGTGAGGGGGCGCATCCGCGTCCCCTCGCCCGCCGCAAGGATGACGCACTCCATCATGCGGCCCTCCTGAGGCGCTCTTTGCCCGCGTCCATCATCCGTTTTGCAGCGGCGGCATCCCTGCCCTCGGCGGTGAACCTGATCTTCGGCTCGGTCCCGCTCGCCCTGATCAGGCACCAGCCCTCCTCGTCCTCGATCCTGATCCCGTCGGTCGGGACTTCGGCGCCCATGGCGGTCATCACCTCGCGGGCGTTCTCGATCCTGACCGAGTCCCTGAGGATCGGGTAGGCAGGCATCGCCGCCACCCGTTCGGCGATATCCCACTCGCCGGCGATCTCGCAGAGGAGGGCGGCGGCGTAGATGCCGTCAGGGCAGAGGGAGTTTTTCGGGAAGATCCATGCGCCCGACGGCTCGCCGCCAAAGTCGCCCCATTTCAGGAGTTCTTCTGAGACGAAGGTGTCGCCCACCGGCGTCCGGTGCACCTCGGCCACCTCCTCGATCGCCATCGAGGCGTCCGAGGTGGTGACGACGCGTTTGGCTCCGAGGTACTCGGCAAAGAGCATGAGGAGGTGATCGCCGCCGATGTACCGGCCTTTCCCGTCGAAGGCCATCATCCGGTCGGCGTCGCCGTCGTGGACGATCCCGCATGCGGCCCCACGTTTTTGCACCATTGCGGGCATGTACGGGAGGTTCTTCTCGAGGGGCTCTGAAGGGCGGACGAACCGGCCCGAGGGGTTTGCATTGAGACAGAGGGCCTGAACGCCCGCGTCGGCAAGAAGCGCCGGGGTGATCGCGCTCCCGGCGCCGTTTCCACAGTCGACGACGACGGAGAGCCCTTCCGGGAGGTCGAGGGCGTTCAGGATCGCATTCTTATGGATCGAGACGGCGTCGATGGCGTGGATATGCCCCTGCTCCCGCCAGCCCGCCCCGTGATCTTTCCCGATCTCCTCCTCCATTTGCTGCTGCTGGGCAGAGGTGAAGGACGAACCGTCCGGGTTGAGGAGTTTGATCCCGTTGTACTCCTCCGGGTTGTGGGAGGCGGTGATCATCACGCCGAAGGTATGGGCCCGCGCGGCGCAGGCGACGGTCGGCGTGGGTGCGATCCCGCAGGTATATGCGTCCGAACCCGCCGAGAGAATACCCGCGGTGACAGCGTCGGCAAGCAGCGGCCCGGTCGTCCGGGCGTCCATGCCGACGACCGCCGAACCGCCGGCCTGTGCGGCTGCTGCCCCCACCTGCACGGCGAGGTCTGCAAATCCGCCGGAATATTCTCTTCTGATCCCTGAAGAGCCGAAAAGCATGCGCGGTAATGTGCCTTCACAGGATATCAGTTTTGGGAATCTTGCGCGCAGAGGGGTCAGTGCCCATACGGGCACCAGTGCTCGATCCCGAGGAGGGTGGCGACGCCGGCGGTGGATGGGCCCAGACAGATCACCCGTTTTTTGCCGAGGGCTCCCTCGACGACGGCAAGGCCCTCGTTCGAGATGAGTCCTGGCCCGACGACCAGGAGGACGTCGGCGTCGGCGGGGTCGTCGGTGATGGTGATCCCGGTCATGGGCCCCCGCATATCGCCTGCCGCGTAGACCCGCGCCCCTGCAAGCGCCTGTGCCAGCCCGCTCAGGCAGGCAGCGTGCCGCGATTCCTCGCAGGGGTTCACCCTTCGGTTGATGCAGAAGAAGGCGGTGACGGCGTTGACGATGGCGCAGGCGGCCGTCCGCTCCACCGGGCTGTTGAGGGGCGCACCGAACATGAACGATACTTTCGTGCAGGCCTGTATTGGGTCAGGGGTGACCACATGGCCGCGCCGGTCGCCGAAGCAGGCCTCCACGCAGACGCCGCGGGGGTACTGGCAGACGGTAAGTTTCGGGTTTTTCGTCAGGGAGACGCTCCCCTCGTCGCAGCCTGAATTCTTCACCGTTTCTTCGAGACGTGCTACTGCTGATGCGATAAGATTCATCTTCACCTCATTCGAATGGGCGGTCTGAGAGGATCACCCGTGCCGGCGATCCGTCCAGCCCTTTCAGGCGGAGTGGGAGCGCCGCCATATAATACTCTCCTTCGGGCATTGCCGAGAGGTCGAGGAGTTCGATCACCGCGATCCCCCTGTCGAGAAGGGTGCAGTGGACCGTGCCGTCGCCGTCATAGGCCTCGATCGACGGGGAATCGATCCCGATGCACCTGACCCCTTCCTGGACGAGAAGGGCGGCGGCATCCGGAGTCAGGTGCGGATAAGCCGGATCGAACGCCGTCCTGCTGGAAAACCAGGTCTTCAGGAGGAGCCGCTCGGCCCCCTCGATCCTTCCCTCGAGGTCGGAGGCGGCGATCGCCGTCGCCGTCTCCAGGTCGAGGAGGCGGCAGCGGCCGATGAGCCGTTCGGGATCGACTTTGTCGACGGCCCGCTCGTCCTTCAGGTAATGCGAAGGAGCGTCGATGTGGGTGCCGGTGTGGGTCGAGAGGGAGAGGAGGCTTATGAGGTAGGCGCCGTGGTCCTCGGTGCTGATCACCGGTCTCGGGTCTCCTCCGGGAAATATGAGGATCTCTTCGGAGAGTTCTCGCGTGACGTCGTAATACATGTCTTACCCCTCCCATCCATAGGTGCCGATGAGGGGGACAAAGGCCACCCCTCCCCACGAACGCACCACGAAGTCCCCGCCCCTGCGGGTGTAGCAGACGAGATCCTGCAGGTGGCGGGAGCCGACCGGGGCGACGAGCCTGCCGCCGTCGGCGACCTGGTCGAAGAGCGGTTCCGGGACCGAGGGTGCGGCGGCGGTGACGATGATCCCGTCGTACGGGGCGTGCTCGGGGAGACCGAGCGTCCCGTCGCCGACGACCACATGGACGTTTGCCGTCCCGACCGCCTCCAGGTTCCGTTCCGCCTGCGCCGCCACCGAGGCGATCCGCTCCACGCTCCAGACCTCGCGGACGATCCGCCCGAGCACGGCTGCCTGATACCCACTGCCGGTCCCGATCTCAAGGATCCGGTCGCCCGGTTCCGGGGAGAGGAGTTCGGTCATCACCGCCACGATATAGGGCTGCGATATCGTCTGCTCCTCCCCGATCGGGAGGGGGTGGTCCCCATAGGCGGCAGATCTGAGGTCTTCGGGGACAAAAAGGTGGCGGGGGACCTCCCGCATGGCGGCAAGGATCCTCTCGTTCGAGACGCCCCTTGCCCTGATCTGATGCTCGACCATCAGACGGCGTGCCTGCGCGAAGTCCTGCTCCATCTGTTTTAGAAACCAGCGTCCGCGGCGTCGATCGCCGCGTCGATCTGCTGCTGCAGCATCGGCGGCAGCCCCTCGATCTTCACGTCTAAAAAGCCGCGGATGATCGTCGCCGTCGCCGTTTCCTCGTCGAGGCCGCGGGCCATCAGGTACTCGATCTCGTCGCGGGCGATCTTGCCGACCGCCGCCTCGTGCGAGAGTTCGGTCCCGGTCACTCTGCCCTCGATCTCCGGGATGGCGTGGATCGTCCCGTCCTTGAGGATCATCCCCTTGCACTCGATATGCCCCTTTGTCTCCTCGGTTTCGCCCAGGACATGACCCCTGGAGACCACGGTTCCGCCCTTCGTGATCGCGCGGGTGATCAGTTCGGCGCTGCTCCCTCTGCCCCTGAGGATTGCCCTGGAGCCGAGGTCGAAGTAGGAGTCGGGCTGGGCGACGACGATCGAGGAGAATCGCCCGACGGCGTTCTCACCCAGGGTCACCTCAGGGTACATCTGGATCCGGGAGACCGGCTGCATGCAGACATAGTTGGAGATGAACACGCCGTTCTCCTCCACGATGGCGGCGCTCCGCGGGTAGACCGAGATGTGCGGGTTCCAGTTGTGGATCATCGTCGAGGTGATCCGGGCGTTTTTGCCGACGTAGAACTCGGTCACGCCGAGATGCGAGCCGCTCTTCGCCCCGGCGGCGCTGGCGCAACCCGAGATCACGTGAAGTTCGGCGCCCTCCTCGGCGATCATGATGTTGTGCACCGTCTGCACCGGCCCGCCTGCAAGGTAGAGGCAGGCCTGCACCGGGTAGACGGTGCGGGCGCCTTTGTGGGCGATGACCACGACGCCTGCCGGGCGCTCCTGTTTTGCGACGAACTCGGTGTACTTGTCCTTGTCCTTCTTGACGGCGTTCCAGTAGCGCTCGGCCATCCAGTCGTACTTCTCCAGGGCGTCTGCAAGGGCGAGCACCTCCACGCCCTCGGCCGAGCAGGTGGTCTGGAGGATCTCCTGGTCCATCTGGAAGAAACTCCCGCACCGGTTCTCGAGCCCGATTTCCAGCCCGGTCTGGGTGAGCCGATCCTTCTCAGAGTCCGGAAGGCGGGCGATTTCATTCATGTCTGCTGGCATGCAAGGCACTCCCTGTATCCTCTCTCTTTGATCACTTTCAGTATCTCGCGGGGGTTGCCGTGGCAGCGTATCGCCCCATCGATCATGACATGGCCGAAGTCGGCATCGAGGTAATCCAGGATATAGCCGGTGTGGGTGATGATCAGCCCGCTCTTCTGCCGGTTCATGATGTGCTGGTCTTTCTGGAGGAGGTGTGCGATCGAGGTGCCCATCAGGGAGATGTTCTCCAGGTCCACCCCGCTCTCGGGCTCGTCGAGCATGATGAAGTCGGGCCGCTGGATCATCAACTGCAGCACCTCGCTCCGCTTGATCTCGCCGCCCGAGAATCCCTTGTTGATATCCCGTTCGAGAAAACGCTCCATGTCCATGGACCGTGCGTAGGTCGGGATATCTCCGGTCTTTCCTCCTGCCACCGCTGTGAGGAGTTTTTCGAGTTTGAGGCCTGATATGGTGGGCGGGCGCTGGAAGAGCATTCCTATCCCCATCTGCGCCCGTTCATGGATGGGCATGTGGGTGATATCCTTTCCGTTGTAGACGATCCGTCCGCCGATGACCTCGTAGTTGCCAAAGCCCATGATGGTCATCAACAGGGTGCTCTTCCCCGAGCCGTTCGGCCCCATGAGGACGTGCGTCTCCCCGTCATTGATCTGAAGGTCGATCTCGTGGAGGACTTCCCGGTCCCCGACCCTGACCTTCAGCTTCTCGATTTTGAGCATGGATACCTCTCCAGAGTATTTCTGATAATGCAGATAAACAGTTATCGGCAGAAGATACACTTTCACCCCGCGCCCGGCCCGGGATAATATACCCTTCACCCCCTGGTATGATCATGGACGATACGACCTTCTCGGCACTCGCCGAGCGTGCCCGTGCCTACCCGGTTGTTCTGCGCAGAAGCCAGATGTCGAAGATCACCCTCCGTGCACGGGAGACGGCGGCATGCAGGGGGAGAGAGGCCCCGGTCCTAGCCTGCCGGGTCTGCACCCGGTTTATGGATACGAACGCACGCGAAGTCGGAGAAGATACAGGAAGGGCTCGGCACTTCGCTTCTCTCGCGTGAACGAGAGGTGAACTGGCATATCCGGCCTGTTTGCGAGGGGGCCGACCTGGTTCACGCCGCCGAAGAACTGGAGAGGAGCCACGCGAAGGTGCCTTTTCGGTCGTAGCGGTGGCCGGCGATATGGTTGTAGGTTTCGACGGCCCGGTCGTATCTCCGGGAATCTGCCGCATACTCCGCAACGGCCTGGTTGTAGGTTTCCACTCTGTTGTTGTAGCCCTGTATCCGTGCGGTGAACCCTGCGATATCTCCTGCCAGGAGCAGTTTTTCAATGGTCTCTTTCTCGCTGGCAATGCTGGCCCCGGTCTTTTTCAGGTCGGCCTGACGCTCGCTGAGGTTCAGGGCGAAGGTGTCGATGACGGCGCGTGCCGCCCCTGACTGCTCCATGATATATGCCGTCTCAGCTCTGGCCGTGTAGCGCCCGGTCCCGTTGCCCACCCTGATCACCTGAGGGTCTCCGGTGAGGCGCACGCCGTTTGCCAGGTTATCCGGGACGACACCGACGAAGTTGTAATCGGTCGTCTCGATGAAGGCATAGCCGGTCGAGCCGTAGGTGCCGGTGTCCGCAGCAACACCGACGCCCATATGGGAGTTCTCAATGAAGTTGAGGAGGGCGACATCGTAGCCGGCCCTGGAGAGGAGGGCGGCGAGGAGGAGGCTCTTGTCATCGCAGTCGCCGGTCCGTTCGGCCACGGTCTCCACCGGGAACTTCGGCGGGGCGCCGCCAGGGTGGTCCTCGTACGGGATGGACTGGACAAATGCCGTGATCATCTCCAGGTACCGGTCGGAGTCAAGACCGTTTTCGTCCCTGATCCCGGAAAAAGCACTGAGAAGACCAGTATAGAGCGCCTCCTGGTGCGGGTCGTCAATGAAGGCGAGATAATATGCCGGGATCCACTCGTCGTCAGGGATCTCCCGGTAGAGTATGGCGCTCTTCGATCCGTCCCGCGCCCCCGTGTAGACGGCGGCGTCCACCGGCATCCTGAGCCGGTAACGGGCGTCTTCAAAGGGAAAGATGAATTCAGCCTGATCTGTTCCCAGGACGTTCGATGCCGGTGTTATGGAGGGGTAAATGACGATGGGGCGAAGCATCGTTACGATCCCGGAAGCAACCAGAACGCCAGTGCACAGCAGCGTTATCACTATAATTGTCGTCCATATCGGCCTGTTCATCACGTACTGTCTCCCCCGTCTCCTTTTTTCTCAGGCGAGACTCATGGGTGCCATTATATAAATGTTTCTCTGATCGCTTCGGGAAGGCTGGCGATCGAGGGGAGGAGGAGGTCCGGCCTGATCAGGGAAGCCTCGAATACCTCCTGCCTGAATTTTCCGGTCCTGACCAACGCCGTCCTCATGCCTGCGGCCTGTGCGCCGCCGACATCGGTCCTGAGATCGTCGCCGACCATGAGGGCGCCGGATGGTTGTACGCCCATGTCCTCGAGGGCAAGCCTGAAAAATTCAGGCGACGGTTTGCCGACGACCAGGGCTTCGCGCTCAGAAGCGTATTCGAGTGCCGCCACAAACGGCCCTGCGGAGAGCATCAGCCCGTCCGCACCCATCCAGTAACGGTCCTTCTCGAGGGCGACGATCCCGGCCCCTTCGAGGGCCATCCTGAAGGCCCGGTTCATCGCCTCGTAGGTGAAGCCGTCGCCTGCGTCCCCGACCACGACCGCTTCGGCCCCCTCTTCGACGAGAGCGATCCCGGCGGCGACGAAGTCGTCCCTGACATCGCCGCGGGTGAGGAGGAAGGTCTTTTTTCCCTGCAGGTGCCTGATCGCCGCAAGCGGCGGGTTGAAGATCAGGGAGTCGTCGATATCGTAATCCAGCGCCCTGAGGCGTGCGGCGATGGAGTGGCGGGAACGGCTGGTGGTGTTGGATACGCACCTGAAGGGTACTCCCTCCTCCTCCAGCCATGCCACCGTCTCTCTCCCCCCGTCGATCGCCCTGCCGCCTGCATACAGCACCCCGTCGATATCGAGGAGGACGCCCCTGATCTGCCCGGCCTCTGCCATACCAGATCTTCTGGTGCGGATGAGTTTTTGGGTCTTGCGCCTCATGGCGTTTTATATATTTATGCAGATATATTCCTCCGGCACTGCGGCCTGATCCGGGGTGCCGGAGAGGTGGAACAGATGACTAAAATAGAGCAGATACCCGCCGAGCTGAGGTGGAGCATTGCGACGCGGGCGGCGACGGCGATGCCATTCGCCTACCACCGGGCGGTCGTGGAGCGGTACGGCGACGGCTTTGAAGAGTCCGTTCAGGCGATCTGGCGGGAGGCAGGGAAGGAGCAGGGCGCCCTCGCCCGCGGCTTCGCCATGCCGTTGAAGAATGCGGCGGACGTGGCGGAGGCGTACAGCACCATCTCGACCCTCCTGCTCGGCCCTGAACTGCAGGGCGAGGTGAAGGTGGCGAAAGACCGGGACTGCGCCGAGATCGTCGTGACCTCCTGTCCCATGTGCTCCCGTGCGGCTGAGATGGGGATGGATTCGCGCGCCACCTGCGCCTCCTGCAGGGCGTACGGGGGGGCCGCAGTCGGGAGCCTGAACCCGGAGTACGGGGTGGCGTACAGGAGCGGGATGTGCGTGGGCGACGAGGAGTGCAGGATCAGGATCGAGCCGAAAGCCTGAGCGGCGACGGTTCGATCCCATCTTTTTTTTAATCGTGGGCCAGAGTGGTGATGATGGCGAAGGACCTGATCGAGGAGATCCCCCCGATGGCGCGGTGGCGGTTTGCGACGCGTGCGGCCGCCCTCATTCCGGCGCTCTATTCCTGCGCTCTTACCGGGGAGGGGGGCGGCTCACCGGGCGAGCGTGAACAGATGATCTGGTATGCGATCGGCCGCGAGGTGAAGGATATCGCCAGCACCTTCGGCCTCCCGGTCGATACGGCCGAGGAGATCGCGGAGACGCTGCGGATCGGGGCGATGGTGCTCTTCGGGCCCGAGTTCAGGGTCGCGGTCCTCCCTTCGTCTGGTGAGACGGCGACGGTGGTGATGAAAGGATGCCCGTTTACCGGGACGCTGCGGGAGGCCGGATGCGATCTCTTTGCGGGCGCTTCGTGGTGCATGCCGTTTGCCATCTCGGCGGTCGAACACCTGAACGGTGCGTTCACCCTGCGGTTTGTGCGGGCGCGGTGCATGGGCGATGGGCAGTGCGAGATGGTCGTGCGAAAGAGGGAGGAGGGGGAGTAGCCCCTCTCTCCGGTGTGCGACTATGGTTGCGGAGGACGTCGTTGTCGCCGTCGATCTCGGGGCGACCAACCTGAGGGCGGCACTGGTCACGCGGGAGGGTCTGGCCGGGGACAGCGTCGTCGCCGACACCCCGCGGCAGGGACGCTCTGGCATGGCCGTGACTGACGCCGTCGCCTCGGCCGTTGCCCGGGTGCTCGAAGGCCGCGCTGCCCGGGCGATCGGGGTCGCCTCGGCCGGCCCCATCGATCTCGCCAGGGGCACGGTCGTCCGCTCCCCGAACATGGCCTTTGATGAAGTCCCGCTCGTCGGCCCGCTCGCCGACCGCTTCGGCCTCCCTGTCAGTCTGATCAACGATTGCCGGGCCGGCGCCCTGGGGGAGCGCTGGCGCGGGGCCGGGACGGGTGTGGATAATCTGGTCTATATCTCCTTTTCCACCGGGATTGGCGGGGGTGCGGTCGTCGACGGCCGCCTGCTCCTCGGGAGGGGTGGGAACGCCGGTGAGGTCGGCCACCTCCATGTGGATTGTGCATACGCTCTCCCGTGCGGCTGCGGGCATACCGGCCACTGGGAGGGCTATGCCTCCGGGACCGGGATGCCGGGGTTCTTTGCGGCGTGGTCTGCCCGGCGGGGTGAGCGACCCACCTTCGACGCCTCCACGAGCCGCGGGATTCTGGAGGCGGCGGTGGCGGGCGACCGGGTCGCCCTCGCCTTCATGGACGCCCTGGGCGAGGTGAACGGCCGGGCGGTTTCAGACCTGATCGTTGCCTACGATCCCGAAATGATCGTTATCGACGGTCCGATCGCACAGGCCCACGGTGGCCTGATCCTGCGGCACCTGCTCCCGCATATCGACCGCTACCTCCCCCTCCCTGCGATCTGCGTCAGCACCCTCGGCGGGCGGGCGCCGCTCTTTGGAGCGGCGGCATACGCCTTCGGAGCAGGGGGGATCAGCCCTCCCGGTCATCCTCACCGAAGATGAAGAGATCTTCGATCCGGGCCCCGAGTTCCTGTGCGACCCGCCATGCGAGTTTGAGGGAGGGGTTGTACTTCCCCTTCTCCAGGAAGACGACCGTCTCCCGGCGCACCCCGACGCGTGCAGCGAGTTCTTCCTGTGTGATCCCGATTTTTGCGCGGTATTCCCTGATCTTCGTCTGCATACGGCACCGTTATGGTATGGTGGTCACGATCCGCTCGCGGTCCAGATACCGCGTCGCCCATCCGACGAGGGCGAGCAGGGCTGCGGCGACGGCGACCAGCACCCCTTCGGTTCCCCAGCCGACGACGACCCCCTCTCCGGCCAGACCGGCCGAGAGCGAGAACGAGAAGATCACGCCGAAGATGATCGCCATGTTGATGATCTGGTTCTCGCGCATGCCCAGGAGGAGCTGGACAAAACCGAGCAGCCCGGCGGCGACGGCGATGAAGGCCGGGACCACGACGAGGACGTGGAACACGACCGGCGCCGGGGGGAGGACGATCCCCCGGTCGACGACCGAGGCGATGCCGGCGATGATACCGGTCCCGGCGAGTGCGAGAAGGTACGCCGGGAGGGTGATGCCGACGACCTTTCCAGCCCAGATCTCCCTGAGCGAGAGGGGGGTGCAGAGGAGAGTCTCGATCGTCCCCTCGGTCTTCTCCCGCAGGAATACCTGTCCCGAGAAGATGTAACTCATGAAGATCCCGGTCACGGTGATCACCATGAAGATCAGTGCACCGATGGAGGTTCCGCCCTCTGCCCCTGACCCGATGGTCGCCGTCCCGGAAAAAATGACCGTGACGAAGAGCGCCGATACCATGAGCTGGCGGGAGTGGATGATCAGCCCGGCCTCTTTGCGCGCCACGGTGAGGATCGTGTTCATGCCGATCCCTCCGCTTCTCTGACGACCGAGAGGTATATCTCCTCCAGGGAGCGGTGGTCTTTCCTGACCTCTTCGATGGCGCAGCCGGCCTCCACTATCGCCCGCACCAGGGTGGGGACGTCGGCGCCGTCGAGGCGTGCAGAGACCCCCTCCCCCTCCCGCGAGACCTCGGTGACCCCCGGTGCCGCTGAGAGGGCGACGAGCGCCCGTTCGGCCGAGGCCCTGTCCGAGAGGGCGATCCTGACTTCAGGCCCGCCGCCGCTCCGCAGCCGCTCGAGCGTGTCGAACGCCCGGATCCGACCGTCATGCAGGATGGCGACGGTCGAGCAGACGCGCTGGACCTCGTCGAGGTTGTGGGAGTTGACGACGACGGTCATCTCCTCCTCGCGCGAGAGGTCGGCGATCAGGTCGCGCACCATTCTCTGCGCCTCGGGGTCGAGGCCGGCCGAGGGCTCGTCAAGGAAGAGCACCTCGGGATCGTGGAGGATCGCCCGCCCTATCCCGAGTTTTCTGCGCATGCCGGTCGAGAAGGTGCCGACGAGGCTGTCCTTTCTCTCTGTGAGTCCGACAAACTCCAGGATCTCCCGCACCCTTTCTTCCCTGCCAGAAACCCCGTAGAGGCGGGCGTAATAGTCGAGGTTCTCGAAAGCCGTGAGACGGTCGGATAGCCCATCCTTTTCCAGGAGCACCCCTATCCGCCCGCGGAGACGGTCGGATCCGGCCATGTTCTCCCCGAAGACGAGTGCATTCCCGGTGTCCGGTCGCAGGAGGCCGAGGAGGCAGCGCATTGTCGTGGTCTTCCCGGCGCCGTTCGGCCCGAGGAAACCGAAGACCTCGCCCTTTTTCACCGAGAAGGTGATGCCCTTGAGCACTGGCCTTCCTTTGAAGGCTTTCTGAAGATTTTCGACTGTGATTATGTTCATGATCGCTCCTTTCTGAGATTGAGGAGGGTGATTGCCGCTCTATCCACGATGAGCAGGGTGGCTACGCCCGCAACCGCCGCAAGGCCGGGCGAAAGGAGCAGATGGAGTTTTGCGTCTCCTGCCCCGATCGCCCAGAGGTACAGGATCTGCCCGCCGACGAGGATCCCGGCGGCGATTCCGGTGCCCCGGACGATCAGGGCGGTGCGCCCGTCCAGGCGCTCCCGGTCCTCCGCCCACATCCTGAGGATCGCCGGGAGGAAGATCAGCACGGCCCCGACGACGACCGGCACGAGGGATGCGAGGTCTCTCTCGCCGACCGCCCCGGTCCACGCCAGGGTGAGGCCAATCCAGGCGAGGAGGAGGCCGGCGAGGCTTGTGAGGGTGCTCTTTCTGGCGGAGATCACTCCCCGTCACCCCCCCGTGAGTAATAACTCTGGAATACGACGGCGGTCGCCGTCATCCAGCACAGGGCGATGAAGAGGCCCGTGTATGCGCCGAGGTGGACGAACGGACCGATGGCTATGAGAGCGATCATGCCGGCAAACGTGCAGTACCAGGAGTGCCTGAACCCCCGGTCAACGATCTGCATCGTCCGCTCGTCCTGTTCGGGCCCTTTGCCCTCGTTTCTCTTCCGGTAGAGCCCCAGTGCCATGAACAGCACGCCGGTGCCGGCGATCAGCAGCATGGACGGGAGCGATTTTTCCGTGATCGGCCATGATGCGGCGATCAGGAGCCCGGCAGCCAGCAGGAGGGCGCCCGAGAGGAGGAGGAAATCGGATTTTTTCATTCGACGTCCCCCTTCTCTCTGTATTTCCACCTGAAAAATGCCGCACTGATACCCATACTATAGAAAATGGCCATGAGCACTTCTGTGGCCTGCAACTCGATGATACCGGTGAAGTCGATACAGAGGAGGACCATCGCAAGACAGAACGTGACGGTCCACGAGTCGGAAAATGCAGCGCTCTGGATCTTTTTGTCGCGCTCGTCCGGGTCTTCTGCCTCTCTTTTCTGCGACCGGAGATAGATGCCGGTCATATTCGTGACGATCAGGGCCGCACCTGCCACGATGACGAGGAGGCCGATCTGCGGCCGGTCTGTTAAGATGGCCCGTGCCGGTATCCCGGCGGTGATGAGGAGAAGTCCGGCGATAAGGCCGAACCAGTATTTTTCTCTCTTTCTTTGTTTCATTCCACATCCCCCTTCCTGAAGAACCACCACTGGAAGATCTTTGCCGAGACCGCCATCAGCAGGATCGAGGAGAGGATCACGTCGGCCGCGGAGAGGACGAGGAGGCCCATATTCTCCGCCCAGAAGAGGACGAAGAGATAGACGAGGGTGATAAACCAGGAGTAGGTGATCCCGTAGGCCCCGATCCTCCGCGTCCGCTCGTCCTGTTCAGGGCCCTCGTCCTCTCGCATCGCCCGCGCCCCGGCGAGGATCAGGACGACGACGCCCGAGGTGACGAACATCCCGGTGGTGGCATCAGGACCGGTCCCGGTGAGATGCTGGACGATCCCGATGGCGAGGAAGAGAAAGCCGAAGATCACCCAGAGCCTGATGCGGCGTTTCATTCTTGTGCCTCCCGCCGGGCGAGGCACCACGAGAACGCCGCGGCGCTGAAGACCATGAAGAAGAGGAGGACGGCGAAGGCGCTCCTGATATCGATGGCGATCAGTTCGAGTTCGTTCGCCCAGAAGAGGGCGCAGAGGAGGATGAGGGTGGCGAACCACGACCACGATGCCGCCGCCCCGTCGATCTTCCGCG
>OMKS01002215.1_pt1 | contig 16418 bp, 12 predicted proteins | sample 1674721 | NCBI WGS metagenome assembly OMKS01 (sample SAMN06264996, study PRJEB25208) | sediment metagenome | isolation source: hot spring sediment | place: USA: California | collected 2014-09-02
TTGGCCCGAATCGTGTTCTGCTTCACGTGTCCCATGATGACATAATCATAGCTTTCCGGACTGACGGAAGGCTTGTTTCTCTCCACCACGGCCCGCGCTGTCTGCCCCAGCAGATCCCAAAAAGGCACGTTTTTGATCGTGCCCCCGTGCCTGCCGATGGCGCTTCGGGCCATATCCACAATAACTACTTCTCTCATTCCGTTTTTCTCCTTCTCATCATGTGTCCCGGCGAGACCGGTCATTTCGATTCGAGGCATCGCCCGTTCCAGCTGAACGCGTCCTCGAAACGCTGGCCCGACGCCGACCGGGATTCCTAATCCTTGGTCATGCCGGCGATTCGACGAACTATCTCACGGCGGGCTTCGATGTCGTATTGTGTTGTAATGGCAATTTCTTCCATTCGGGGCGAACCGCCGCCGTGCAGCGCACCGAAGTTTGCAATGCCCCCCTTTGCCGAGCAGGCCAGGTCTCCGACATGACGCCAGAGCTGTGCCTGGTTCTCGGGAGACATCATGCTGCTCCGCGTGGTATATTTCTTGGCGATTTCGGCTGTTTCAGAATTCACGAACTCTCCCTCGTAGGGAAACGTGGCCGGGACACCGCCGGAAATATCGGCCAGCATTTCCATCTCGTGAAACACGGCCTCGCCCGTCAGGCATCGGCCCACGTTACAAAAGATGGAATGGGGAATATAATTGCCCGGACCGTACGGGGCGAAACCTGCTCCCGGCATGTACACCTCCGGTTTGCCCAGCGACGACGCGGTAAAACCGGCGGCATAACCAAGCTCCGTCACCTTGATGATTTCCGCGAACTTCGTGTGGACATGCTTGGCTTTCGTTATGCCGTTGGCGTCGGCCGCCAACGCGCAGGTCCCCAGCATCAGGTCCCCCAGTGCCGGCTTGCATCCCGAGTAACTGTGACGGTGGAACAAGGCGAACAGAAGCGCCAGGATTCCGCCATGCTGGTGTTCGCCGCAGAGGAACACTCGCTCCCAGGGTACGAAGACGTCATCGAATATCACATAAGAATCGCTGCTCCCCGCGTCGAATCCCTTGGGGAAATATTGCCGCCTGCGATAATTATGTATCGTCACAAGATGTTTCACGCCGTCCCAGTCACCCGGCACGGCGAATGACACGGCGTAATCCTTGTCCTTCTCCAGCAATGCCCGCGTGGGAACCACCAGGATCTCGTCGGCGATGGCGGCTTCCGATATGTGAAGCTTGGCGCCCCTGACGATGATACCGTCCTTGTTCTTTTCCACAACGTGCACGTACTGGTCGGGATCGGGCTGCTGGTGGGGCCGCAACATCCGGTCGCCCTTCACGTCCGTCTGGGCGCAGCAACCGACCAGATCTTCCCGCTGAAACCGCTCAAGCCACTTTTTGAAGTTCTCGTGATACTGTGTGGCCCCGTTGTTCAGCTTGTCCGCCTCATAAGAAACAGTATAGATGGCGTTCGCCGCGTCTATTCCCATGCATCGTTGCACGCATCCTCCCACATACTGACAGAGTGCGCGGGTCATATCCTGTTTCTTGTGCAGATCATCGGTATTCTGGTGAATGTGGCAGAAGCGGTTGATTTTCTCTCCCGTCAGGTGAGACGTGGCTGTCAGGAGTTCTTCGTAGTCGGGATGCGTGGCCAGTTCGAACGTCGCTCCCATGACATTGAACGATGGGAGAAATTCTTCGTTGTCCCGGCCTATTTTCTCGCCCCCGTGGTAAAGATTCCGCTTCATCCTGCTCAGTCCTTCGATCCACTGCTCTTTTGTCCTCATGGTCTTTCCTCCTTGTAAGTGCTGCCTCTCACTCTATGCCGCGGCGGTTTTGTCTAACTCTTTGCGAAGACCATCTTCACCACGCACTTGCTCGATTCACGAGGTACAGATAGCCTTCTTCATCCACGCGGGCTGTATCGCCGGTGTGAAGCCAGCCGTTTTCCAGAATATGTTTCGTTTCTTCATGCCGGTTCAGATATCCCTTCATCACTCCCGGACCTTTGAGAAGCAGTTCACCCGTTCCGCCGGGCGGCAGATCCCGAAGCTCATCGTCAACAACGCGGGCACGGCATCCCGGAACGAAACGGCCTATCGACCCTTTTCTTGCCTCTTTTCCCGGTGAACCGGCGGCGCACAGGGGTGCTTCCGCCATGCCGTAAACGTCATATATTTTACCCTTGAATAATTGATGTACTGTGTCCCGCTGTTCCGGCAGCGGCAATCCGCCGGCGATAATGCAACACGCGGGCGACCCGCGCCGCAAAGACCGACGCCCGGCGGCGGCGATCAACGGTTCCAGCATGTCCGGCAGGACATACAGCATAGATCGATGTTCCCTCTCAAGAGCATCAACCATTTTCTCTGCGTTAAATTCCTGAAAGAGCTCGATTGTCTGCCCCTGGTACATCGATATATTCAGCAGGCCGGTGATGCCGTACGGATGACACAGCGGTACTGCACCGAGAACAACCGTGTCCGGATCGCCATCTCCGTTTATCATGCTCCAGGCGCTGCAGATACTCGCGAAGTTGCCGTGGGTCAGCATGATTCCCCGCAGTCCTCCGGTATACAGGACGGTAACTGTATCGTCATCATCAGCCGCGTACAATGGATACTCCGGCCGGTTCGACAGAACGGATTCCAGGTTTATGAATTCGCTTTCCGTGGACACGCCGCGCGCGAGCCGTATGGGAGGCCCTTGTTTGGCTGAAAATACAGTTCGAACGGTTTCCAGGTGAGTCTCGGCGCCGATAAAAATCTTCGGGCTCGTTTCTTCGACGATATGGCTGAGTGTTTCCGGATCTACCGCACAATCAGCAGGAACTTCCACGAGGCCGGCCTTGGCCAGCGCGAAAAACACCGCTATCCGGTCGATGCTGGCGGGCATTACGACAAGCGCCCGGTCACCCGGCTCAAGGCCGAGATCCCTGAGACCATCGGCGAGACGATTCGAGCGGATGTCCAGTTCCCGAAAGGTGATCGTATCGCTTCCGCAACGGACCGCCGTCTTGTTCGGAACCCGTTTCGCCCTTTTGACCAGATATTGCGCGAGGTTCATAATACAGCGTTCTTTCTTTTACACCCAGCCGACTTTTTCACAGAGGAATATTCCCGTGTTTTTTCCACGGCCGGTTCTTATTGTGGGTTTTCCCTTCCAGCATGCGGAAAGCCTGAATCACCGCCGGCCGGGTATTCCTCGGTTCGATCACCTGGTCCACGTAACCCCGTGCGGCCGCTCGATAGGGATTGGCGAAGTTCCGTTCGTATTCTTCAGTCCTGGCGGCGAGGTCTTCGTCGTTCAGGCCACGGAAGATTATATTCGCCGCCCCCGACGCACCCATGACGGCAATCTCCGCGGTGGGCCAGGCGATTACCATGTCAGCGCCCGTCTGGCCCGAGCACATGCCGAGGTAGGCGCCGCCGTACGCCTTTCGCACTACGACCGTCACCTTGGGCACTGTGGCCTCCGGGTAGGCAAAGAGCAGCTTCGCGCCGTGACGGATGATCCCGCCGAATTCCTGTCTCGTCCCCGGAAGATAACCGGGAACATCCACAAAGGTCAGTATCGGAATGTTGAAGCAGTCGCAGAACCGGATGAACCGCGACGCCTTGTCCGAGGCGTTGATATCGAGACAGCCCGCCATATGCCGCGGCTGGTTGGCGATGATTCCAACGGTTTTCCCGTCAAGCCGGGCAAAACAGGTGATGATGTTTTTCGCGTAATAAGCCTGGCTTTCGTAGATGTCACCTTCGTCCACCACCAGGGCGATAACCTTCTTCATGTCGTAGGGACGGTTGCTCCGGTCCGGAACGATATCATCCAGAGCGTCCTCGATGCGATCAGGTGAATCGGAAGTCTCCACCGCGGGCGCCTTTCCGCGACAGTTCGAGGGAAGATAACTCAGAAGCCGCCTGATCTGTTCAATACAGTCGGCGTCGTTTTCCGCCACGAAGTGCGCCACGCCGCTGGTCTCGTTGTGGGTCATGGCGCCACCAAGCTCCGTGGCGCCGATCTTCTCGCCCGTCGTCGCCTCGATAACCTGTGGCCCCGTGATGAACATGCGTGCATAGTCCTGCTTCACCATGTAAATGAAGTCCATCAGGGCCGGAGAATAGACGGCGCCGCCCGCGGACGGTCCCATTATGGCCGTTATCTGGGGTATAACTCCCGAAGCCAGGGTATTTCGGGAAAATATTCGACCGTATCCCGAAAGCGCGTCCACACCTTCCTGAATCCGGGCGCCGCCTGAATCGTTGAGACCAACAACGGGGCAACCCACGTCTATCGCCTTGTCAAGGCATTTGACTATCTTGGCGGCGTGCATCTCTCCCAGAGACCCCCCCATGACGCTGAAATCCTGGGCGAAGGCGAACACGCGGCGGCCGTTGACGAGTCCGTGTCCCGTCACGACTCCTTCCCCCGGTGTTTCGACACTGTCCATGCCCAGATCGACGCACCGGTGGCTCACAAAAAGATCCAGTTCATCGAAAGAACCTTCATCGAACAGCAGCGCCAGCCGCTCTCTCGCCGTGAGCCTGCCCGTAGCCCTTAGTTTTTCTAACGCTTTCGGTCCGCCGCCGCCTTCCATGCGAAGACGACGGGATTCAAGTTCCGCTATTTTTTCCCTTGTTGTCACCGACTCCCTCCTTCATGTTCAGGCGCGTCTCCACGCTCTGCCAATTCAATAAGAACTCCGCCGGTCGCCTTGGGATGCACAAAGGCAATCCGGGCTCCCCCCGCCCCGTAACGCGGTTCCTGATCGATAAGGCGAACTCCCGCTTCTTTCAGCTCTTTCAGAACACCATCTATATCGTCCACCCGCAGGGCGATATGATGGATCCCCTCGCCCCTCGTTTCGAGGAATTTCGCCACCGGGCTGTCGGGCGCTGTCGCCTCCAGCAGTTCTATCTCGGTCTCTCCCACAGGAAGAAAGGCCGTCTTCACCTTCTGCTCCGGCACATCCTCAACGCCGGTGAACCTGATGCCGAGCGTTTCATATATTTTTACACCTTCTTCGATACTCCTGACCGCGATGCCTACATGGTCAATCGCGCAAATACGCATAGTCTTTCCCTCCTCTGTTTCATATTGTTTCCGCATAGCCTTCATTATTCCTTACCGGTGATCGTTTCGAGCAATTCGCGCGCTGCCCGCGTCGGAGTGATGACACCCGATCCGATTTTCTTTTTAATCGCCGGCAACAGGGTTTTCGTACCGGCGTTTTTGTAGAACCATTCCCGCAGTCCCTCGTCCACCAGAAACCACGTCCATTCAAAAACCTGCTCCCGGCGCCGCGCTTCCAGTTCTCCCGTGGCGCCCAGTTTCTCCCGGTGGCGCAGGACCACGTCCCACACCTCGTCAATACCCGTTTTTTCAAGGGCGCTGCACGTCAGAACGGGAGGCCGCCAGTCAGGTGACCTGGGATTAACCAGGTGAAGAGCCGTTTCGTATTCCCGTTGCGCCAGACGCGCTTTCGTCAGGTTATCGCCGTCGGCCTTGTTGATGACAATGGCGTCGGCAAGTTCAAGTATGCCCCGCTTGATTCCCTGCAGCTCATCTCCCGCGCCGGGAATCATGAGCACGAGAAAAAAATCCACCATGGAAGCCACTGTCGTCTCCAGCTGGCCCACGCCCACTGTTTCGACGATCACCACGTCAAAACCGGCCGCTTCGCAAATCAGCATGGATTCCCTTGTTTTCCTGGCCACACCTCCCAGTGTCTGCCCCGTCGCCGCCGGGCGGACAAAGGCGTTTTCCTGGGCGGAAAGAAACTGCATCCGGGTCTTGTCGCCCATGATGCTTCCGCCGCTTATCTTGCTGCTTGGATCGACGGCGATAACCGCCACGCGGTGGCCCGCTTCGATCAGTTTCATGCCAAGCGTCTCAATGAATGTACTCTTCCCGCCTCCCGGGACACCCGTGATACCCAGTCGAATCGCCTTACCCGTGTGGGGCAGCAATCGTTCAACAACATCCAGGGCCATTTCCTGGTGCTCGGGCAGAGAACTCTCCATGAGGGTAATGGTTTTGGACAGAACCAACCTGTCGGCCGCCAGCACGCCATTCACGTAGTAATCGCTGTTTCTCACGGGCGCCTGTTTCCCCTCGCCTGCAGAACCGGGCGGCGACACGGAAGACTGACTGGTCACAATTCCCGGTTTCCTTTCATGTCAATGACGGTTTTCCAGAATATTGAGCACCTTGTTGGCCGACTCGATGATCGACGTGCCGGGACCGAAAATACCAACTACGCCCGCATCATACAGGAACTGGTAATCCTTCGGAGGTATAACGCCTCCCACGATCACCATGATTTCCTCGCCCCCGTTTTCACTCAGACGGCGCATTAAATCCGGAACCAGTATCTTGTGCCCCGCGGCAAGGCTCGACACGCCCACCAGGTGTACGTCGTTTTCGACAGCCATTCGGGCGGCCTCTTCCGGCGTCTGGAACATGGGACTGATATCCACGTCGAACCCGAGGTCGGCAAACGCCGTGGCTACCACTTTGACGCCCCGGTCGTGACCGTCCTGACCCATCTTGGTCAGAAGAATCCTGGGGCGTCTGCCCTCCGTTTCCACGAACCGAGCGGCGCGCTTCCGCAAAGACTCGATCACCGTCGTATCGCGGTATTCTGAGGCGTACACGCCTGAAATGCACAGCGTGGTCGCCACGAATCTGCCGAACACCACCTCGAGGGCGTTCGAAATTTCTCCGACAGTCGCCCGCGCCCGAACGGCGGGAAGAGTCGCCTCAAGCAGGTTTCCCCCTGATTCCGCGGCATGCGTCAGCTCAGCGAGCGTTCGTTCAACCTCCTTGTTGTCGCGCATCTTTCTCAATTCGGCCAGTCGTTCAACCTGTTCATTGCGGATATAATCGGGAACTTCACGTACTTCGAAATCGACCTTGTCGTCCGTCGCGTAGCGGTTAACGCCGATAATCGCTTCGATGCCCTGGTCGATCCGGGCCTGTTTTCTCGCTGCGGCCTCCTCGATGCGCATCTTGGGCATGCCCGATTCAATGGCCTTCGTCATTCCACCCATCTCTTCGATTTCATCAATAATTTTCTGTGCTTCATCGACAATCATCGTGGTAAGCATCTCGACGTAATATGAGCCTCCCAAGGGATCGATGGCATGGCAGACCTTCGATTCCTCCTGGACAATAAGCTGCGTATTACGGGCGATATGGGCGGAAAAGTCGGTCGGCAAACCCACGGCCTCGTCGAAGGAATTCGTGTGGAGCGACTGGGTTCCCCCCAGAACGGCGGACATGCATTCAAGGGTGGTTCGAATGATATTATTGTAAGGATCCTGTTCGGTGAGACTCCAGCCGGAGGTCTGGCAGTGGGTGCGCAACATGCTGGATCGGGGGTTTTTCGGGTTGAAGACGCTCATCAGCCGGTGCCAGAGCAGGCGGGCTGCCCGCAGCATGGCGATGTTCATGAAAAAACTCATGCCGACGCCGAAAAAGAACGACAGTCGGGGAGCGAAAGCGTCGATATCCATGCCGGCACGAAGGGCGGCCCGCACGTATTCGAGACCGTCAGCCAGGGTGAAAGCGGTTTGGAGCACCGTGTCGGCGCCCGCTTCCATCATGTGGTAACCGCTGATGCTTACCGTGTTGAAACGGGGCATTTCCTTCGAGCAGTAGGCCATAATATCGGATACGATGCGCATGGACGGTTGCGGCGGGTAAATATAGGTGTTCCTCGTCAGGTATTCCTTGAGAATATCGTTCTGGATCGTTCCCGTCAGGAGTTCATGGGAAACACCCTGTTCCTCGGCCGCCACAATGTAGCCGCCGAGAATGGGAAGCACCGCTCCGTTCATGGTCATGGACACGGACATCTTGTCGAGAGGGATCCGGTCGAAAAGGATTTTCATGTCCTCGATGGAATCGACGGCGACTCCCGCTTTCCCCACGTCTCCGGCAACACGGGGATGGTCTGAATCATATCCCCGGTGAGTGGGAAGATCGAATGCGATAGAAAGTCCCGCCTGCCCCGCCGCCAGGCTCTTCCTGTAAAATTCGTTTGATTCCCTGGCGGTTGAAAATCCCGCGTACTGGCGTATCGTCCACGGTCTTCCCGCGTACATGGTCGCCATGGGACCCCGCACATATGGCGGCAGCCCCGGCAACGTGTCGGCATGGTCGATCCGATTCAGATCCTCCGCGGTATAAAGAGGATTCACCTGGATTCCTTCGGGTGTTTCCCACACGATGGAGTCAAGCGGTCGTTCTTTCAGTTCCTTTTTCGCTTTTTCTTCCCATTCTTTTTCCCGGGGATGGTTCACCATAACAGATTCCTCTCTCTGTACAGTTTGTTAGTATAGTGCAGAACCAGACCGAGCCTCCCGGTTCAGCCCACCCATTCCCATATGGCCGCCGCGCCCTGCCCGTGACCGACGCACATGCTTTCAACGGCATAGTGCGCTCCGTAATAGGGCATTTCATTCATGAGCGTAACGGCAATTCGCGTTCCCGTGCATCCCAGGGGATGGCCCAGCGAAATCCCGCTCCCCCGGGGATTGAGCAGTTCATGATCGCGGATTCCCAGGAGTTCCGTGCAATACACGGCCTGAGAAGCAAAGGCCTCGTTGACTTCCCAGATGTCGATCTGGTCCATGCTCATACCGGCGTGCTTTAACACTTTCGGCACCGCGACGGAAGGCCCGATGCCCATGTAAGCAGGATCGACGCCCACCGCCACGTAGTCAACGAGACGCATCTTCGGCGTCCATCCCATTTCCTTGCACTTTTCTTCGCTTGCTATGATAACGCAGGCTGCCGCGTCATTCACCTGGCTGGAATTCCCCGCCGTGACTGTCGCCGCTTCGTCGTCCATGAAAACCGTCTTGAGCCCGGCAAGAGTCTCCATGGTCGTTTCCGGCCGAATACCCTGGTCACGGTCCACGACCATATGTTTCGTCCCGTCGCCGTCCGGCACGTCGGCCTCGATCGGCAGTATTTCATGTTTAAAATGACCTTCTTCAGTCGCCCTGTGGGCCTTTGCATGACTTTCCACGGCCATCTGGTCCTGTTTTTCACGGCTGATTCCGTACTTGCGGGCCACCATTTCCGCCGTGTATCCCATGGATACCATGCGGGGATCGGTAAATTCAGCGAGACGGGGATTCGGATCCGCTCCCGTTCCCATGGGCACATGGGTCATATGCTGAACGCCGCCGACAATGATCAGGTCGGCCCACCCCATGGATATTGTCGCGATGGCGCTGGCTATGCTCTGCAGTCCCGACGCGCAGAACCGGTCGATCGTGCACCCGGGAACGCTGTGGGGAAGGCCCGCCACGATGCCGGCATACCGTCCGATGTTTGATCCCATATCCTTCATCAGGGCCGTGCCGCCGAGAATCACGTCATCAATGTCTTCCTTGCAATCGGAAAGGCCGGTCCGACGGATCAACTCGTTGATAACCATGGCCGCCAGGTCGTCCGCCCGGACGTTGGTAAACCAGGACCGCTTGCCCGCGCGGGCCACGGCACTCCGCACTCCATCAACAACATAAACCTCTTTCATACAGCTCCTCCTGAACCGTCATTATTTTTGTACGCATCGCGTCGTCACAAAATCCCGTTAGTCGACGATCAGCGCTTCTTCCGGACAGTCAATGCAGATCGTATCCCCAGCTTCCAGCAGCTCCGTCGCAAGTGCCGTTTGAGGAAGCACGCGGTTGGCCCAGTAGCGCGCGGCGGCCACCTTTCCCAGGTAAAAGGGACGATCAAAATGATCTTCAGGCAGCTCGGCGATCCGGGCCTGGGCTATCACGGCCTGCTCCATCAGACACTGGGCCACCTGTACCTGGGCACAAATTGTCATGGCACTAACAGCGTTTGAAGGAATCAACCTCTTTTTCTGCTCGAACTGTTCATACCAGCCCGCAAGCCGCTCGCGAACCCGCTCAACACAATTGTAACCCTCGCCAAGGCGCCTCATCTCAGCCTGGAACTGCGGATGGTCACTGTGTTCATCGATAAAATCTTTGATGGTCTTCATCCAGTCGGCAAAAACGGCGCCCTCGTTCATCCTCATCTTCCGGCCCACCAGGTCGTTGGCCTGAATGAACGTCGTTCCTTCCCAGATAGTAAGAATTTTTGAATCGCGGAGATATTGCTCGACCGGATACTCGCGGGTGTATCCTACACCTCCCAGCACCTGTATGGCCTGGGCTATTGCGGCAAGACTCGACTCGCTTCCGAAACCCTTGACCAGCGGCATGAGCACCGCCGCCAGCCCTCCGTAGCGCTTCGCTTCCTCTTTGTCGGGTGAGTTGGCTTCAATATCGAGATAATAAAAACTCTTGAATATCATGGCCCGAACGCCTTCGGTGACGGCCTTCATATCCAGAAGCATGCGCCGAATGTCTTCATGCTTGATGATGGGAACCCGTTCTCCACCCTTCTCGCCGAAGGTTCGCCCCTGAATGCGCTCTGTGGCGTAACGGGACGCGTAACTGTAGGCGGCGGCGGCCTGGGTGTTTGAATTGTGACCCGTTCCGATGCGTGATTCGTTCATCATGTTAAACATCATGGCCAGCCCGCGCGAGCGACCTTTCTCATTGGGCGGGGGACCCATCATGATTCCATAACAGTCGTCGTTTTCACCGAAATTCAAAAGGGACGTGGCATGACCCTTCAATCCCATTTTGTGTTCCAGGCCGACAATGGTCACGTCGTTGAAAGCGCCCATCGAACCATCTTCATTAACCCGGTATTTCGGCACGATATACAGCCCCAGACCGGCCGTACCGGGAGCGCCGCCCTCGGGCCGCGCCAGGACCATGTGGATCGTGTTTTCGCAGGTTCCCGCGTCGCCGGCCGTTATGAACATCTTGGTTCCCTTGATCTTCCATATCCGGGGGTCATCAGTGGGATAAGATCGCGCCGTCGAATCACCTACGTCGGACCCGGCGTTCGGTTCCGTGAGGCACATGGTGCCCTGCCAGTCGCCGCTCAGCATTTTCGGCAGGTACCGTTGCCGGTCCTCGTCGGTCCCGAACTTGATAAGCAGATTCGCCGCGCCGCTTGTCAGCTTGATATAGGAAGTAATAGCGGGGCATGCCGCCGTGTTCATTTCGAAAAGGGCCTTGTAAAGTATAAGGGGCATTCCCCCGTCAAGCTGCACACATTCGCTGGTGGATCCCCATCCGTTTTCCTGCAGAAATTTGTACACGTCGGCAAATCCTGTCGGGGGCGTCACCGTTCCATCCTTCAGGATGGACCCTTCGGCGTCTCCCACCGCGTTAATAGGATTCACCACTTCCCGCGCGATACGATAGCCTTCGTTCAGGTACATGTCGACATCCTCAAGACTGAAATTATCCCTGAATCGATCGAATGCGAGCACCTTTTCCGTGGGAAGCCACTCTTTCAGTATAAACTGCAGTTCTCTCAGATTGTATTTGAATTCCACTGAACATCCTCCTCACTCTTTCATTTCCTGTACTATTGATTGCATGTTGAAATGGAGAACCCGGCCCGACCGGAATAAAAACATCAATCATCGTCGTACCGCTGTTCTTCGAAAAAATTTCGACGTAATCCGAATATGATAGAACGACTCGAAAGACAATAGGGATTAAGTGGCGGTATAATAGGGGTAAAAAGCAGGCATTAAGAAAGCGACAGAAGATACGATCTCAGGTTGGCCCGCGTGTTTGTGAAACCCATTTTATTTCGTATATTGTTTCGATGGAAATCAATGGTGCTCGTGGCCAGGTTAAGAACCGCCGCAATCTCCTTGGTCGTCTTTCCTTCTTTGATAAGATTGGCGATCTGAATTTCCTTGGGTGTCAGGTTGAAATCATTAAGCGTCATGTTCCTGAAAAACGGCGATACGATATTGTTGAGATTTGCCTCGATGATGTTGAGATAGGTTTCCTGAAGTTCAGTCAGGTGCGTGGTTTTTATCTTCTCCAGGAACGGTAGCACCAGCTCCCGCACGTTTGACAGGACATCCCGCTCCAATTCTATTCGGTCTTCCTCTCGGTGTTTCAGCAGAACTTTGAGCGCCGTATTGGCCTCCGCGAGATACTGGGCGTTGACCTTCAATTCCTGTTCACGTTTTCTCAGGGCCTCCTCGGTCATTTTTCTACTCGTGATGTCCCTGACGACAATACGGAATCCTGACGGCTTTCCCGAGCTGTCGCGCATGAGAGACGCGGCAAGTTCGCGGGTCTGTTTTGTCCCGTTTTTACCAAGAATCTCGTAATCGAAAAGCTCCGCCCGCTCGCCGGTTCGGTAGATGGTGTTGAATATCTGGAACATTGTCTGTGCCGTCTCGGGCGCCATGTAGTCACGGTAACTTGTCCCCAGCAATTCTTCACGCGACATGTTGAACATGGCGCAGGCGGCATTGTTCACAAAAGTATACTTGCCCGCGAGGTCCACCTCCATGTACCCTTCGCTGATGCTTTCGAGAATCGTTCGGTACTTTTCCTCGCTTTCACGCAAGTCGGCTTCGGCCTTTTTCCGCTTCGTAACATCCCGGGCTACCGCCCTGAAACCGACCGGGTTGGCCGCGGGGTCCCTCATCAATGAAACGGAAAGTTCCCGCGTAATAGTCTGGCCGTCTTTTCGAATAATCTCATCATCGAAAAGTTCCTCCGATGTGCCCGTTCGATACACCCTGTTGAACATGCGAAAGGCCTTTTCCGCCGTCTCAGGGGTATAATTTGTCTTGTAACTGGCGTTGATTATTTCATCCCGATTTTTTCCAAGCATGCGGCACATGGCGTCGTTCACGAAGGTGTAATTGCCGGCGAGGTCGACTTCCAGGTAGCCTTCTTCGATGCTTTCAAGGATTGAACGATATTTGTATTCACTTTCCCGCAATGCTTCGAGAGCCGCCTCTCGCTGAATTTCCGCCTCGCGCCTTCTTTTCTCGGCACTCTCCAGTTCCCTGACGCGGTCTTTCAGGTGTTCTACATCCTTCTGCGACCTCCGGCGGTCCTGTTGTCTTTCTTTCACTGGAAATCCTTCCTGACATGTTGGTGTACACCGTCAAAAGTGGATCACTGAATAGGAGTATTACCCTGATGGTGTACCCATGATAATCCCTTATTGTTTTTAACACACCTCTAGTTTAGGTAGCAACGAGCATTTTGAGCTTTACTGGAATTTGTTCTTCTGCAATACTTTGCGCCCAGCTTGCGCGCCTCCGGAAAAAGGAAGCTCCCGGCTGCTTCCGGGCGAACACACACCCGGAAAACAGCTGCAGCTCCTTGCCCCCGGCGGAATAATCATTTATAGATTGGAGCAACGGCTTGGCTGGAGAACATATTTTACAGAGCATACAGGAGGCAGACAGAAGCGATGACTGGTTTTGACACGGATTTTGCCCTGACCATCGCGGTTGGCGGTTTGGGCGTGGTGTTTCTCATACTGATTGTGTTGTCGTTCGCCATCGGCATCACGCGAAGATTCTCTGAGTGGATGGACAGGAAGCAGGTGTCGGGAAACAGTAAATAACAGGCCGTCCGGGTGAATCGCAGAAACGGCGGACAGAGACAGCGGAGGTAAGTTCGTGCTTTTTGGTCTTCTTGAAACGGGGTTCATATACTTTTACTGGGGCAACGCCCTGATGATACTCATCGGCGGCCTGCTGATTTTTCTCGGCATTTCGAAGAAGATGGAACCATTGCTCCTGGTTCCCATCGGGTTCGGCATCATTTTGGTCAATCTTCCGCTGGGCGGACTGATGGATTACCGGTACGAACTCACGGCTGAACGTCCGGGGGTGGTGCAGGAGATCGTCATGGACGAATCAACGCGGTTCAGCGAGAATGCGGCGATACTGCGTCTTGACGGCGAGGCGGTGTCCTCGCCGGTGCACGGGCGGGTGAAAAAGCTGCTCGTGGAACCCGGCCAGTCGGTGGAAGCGGGGCAGGTGCTGGCGGTGATCACCACCACGATGCAGACGGACCAGGCGCTGATTCCCACGGAGCCGGAGGGACTGCTCTCGCGGATATTCGCCTTCGGCATCATGTGGCACATCATACCGCCGCTGATTTTCCTGTCGCTGGGTGCGCTCACCGATTTCGGTCCCATGCTGGCCAATCCGCGCACCATGCTGCTGGGGGCGGCCAGTCAGTTCGGCGTGTACTTCGCCTTTTTCCTGTCGCTCTTTTTCGGGTTTACCTTTCAGGAAGCGGGGTCCATCGGCATCATCGGGGGGGCGGAAGGTCCCACGACGATATTCGTGACCGCCACGCTGGCGCCGCACATCATCGGCGCCACGGCGGTGGCCTGTTACTCCTACATGGCCCTGGTACCGATCATCATACCGCCGGTAGCGCGGTTGCTGACGACGAAGAAGGAGCGGGGGATCTATATGAAGCCCCAGCTGCGGCCGGTGGCGCGCCGCGAGAAGATTCTCTTTCCCCTGGTATCGGCGGTCATCGTGATACTGCTGGTACCCTCCTCGGCGCCGCTGATCGGCTGTTTCATGGTGGGCAACCTGTTCCGTGAGTGCGGCGTGGTGGAACGGTTGAGCAAGACATCCCAGACCGTGTTCATCGACGTTCTGACGATCTTCATCACCCTGGCTATCGGGGGCACCATGGCGGCGGAGAATTTTCTCAACCCGGCCACGCTGCTCATCCTGGTGCTCGGCGTGGTGTCCTTTGCCGCGGCCGCGGCCGCGGGCGTGCTCTTCGCCAAGTTCATGAACCTGTTTCTCAAGGAAAAGATCAACCCACTCATCGGCGCGGCGGGCGTGTCCGCCGTTCCCATGGCGGCCCGCGTTGTCCAGGTCATGGGCCAGAAGGAGAACCGGCAGAATTACCTGCTCATGCACGCCATGGGACCGAATGTCGCGGGCGCCATCGGCGCCGCCATCGCCGGAGGGGTCTTTATCGGTATACTGGGGTGAAAACGGGCATACGTACAAAAATATAATAAATTCACACTATAAAGTATAAAAAAGGAGGTGTCACCATGGCAGTTCAGATTTTGGCTCCCATGCCGGGGACAGTCATCGAAATTCTTGTAAACGTTGGTGATTCCGTAAAAAAGGATGACGAGCTGCTGATTCTCGAGGCGATGAAAATGGAAAATCCCATTTATGCGCCGGACGACGGCAATGTCAAGGAGATCATGGTTAAAGCGAAGGACTCCGTTGAGTCCGATCAGGTATTGATGGTTTTGGAATAGGCGGGATGCACAGTCGTGCCGCCGGCCGAGGATAAACGGACGGTAATGGCCTGTTGTTCGAGCCGGCGGCGGTTTCCGTTCGGACGTCGCCGGTACGCGCCAAACGGTATGCGCGCGGACCGCTGATTTGTTCCATGCAGATACCCGAGAAGGGTACCTTCTGTCGGTTCGAAATCACCGACCGTGAAGGAAAGAAGCGACTTGCGCGATGAGCCGCTTTTTCCTGAAGATGAGAGAGTCGGCATCTTTCGAATCAACCGTATTGAATGCGGGATCGGGGGATATGATCCGTGGAAACAGAAGGAATGTGAAAGGAGAAGAAACATGACATGGAAACCTGAAGTAGATGAAATAGATAAGAGGAAGCAGACCGCCTATCAAATGGGCGGTGAAAAGAATGTAAAGAGACAGCATGACCACGGCAAACTCACAATACGAGAACGTATAGACGCCCTGCTGGACGAGAACTCTTTTTCCGAAACAGGGGTCCTTGCGGCAGCGACTAAATATGATGACAAACACAATTTGCTCAGCATAGTTCCCTGTCCAATAGTGATGGGCCTCGGAACCATAGACGACCGCAAGGTAGTAGTGCATGGAGATGATTTCACTATCCAGGGCGCTTCCGTGGGAGATCTGTTCAAGGCAAAGCTGGCTTACATCGCCAGGATGGCGCATGAAATGCGTCTCCCCGTGGTAAGGCTGCTTGACGGAGCCGGCGGCAGCATCAGGGAAATCGCCGAAAAGGGATACGTTGACCTGCCCGCGGGCAGGGACCGGGAGAGGCTGCTCGGAGTGGAACTGATGTCCATGGTGCCAATTGTTTCACTGGTGCTGGGGTCTGTTTCGGGGATAGGGGCGATGGAGACGGTGGAATCGCATTTTTCAGTCATGGTGAAAGAAAAATCGCAGGTCTTCGTGGGCGGTCCTCCGCTTGTGCAGTGGGCGATGGGCGAGCGGATTTCAAAGGAAGAACTGGGCGGATACCAGATCCACACGAGAATAAGCGGCGTCGTGGACAACGAAGCCGAAAGTGAAGAAGACGCCTTTGAGCAGGCCAGAAAATTTCTCGACTATATGCCTGCAAACGTGTGGGAAATGCCGCTCCGAAAGTACGCCGACAGGGATGATCGCAACCGGCGTGACGAGTATCTCCTCTCCGCTGTGCCTCGGGAATCCAAGAAATCCTATGATATGCGAAAAATTATCGCGTCCGTCTTTGACAAGGATTCTGTTTTTGAG
>OMKS01002216.1_pt1 | contig 16417 bp, 14 predicted proteins | sample 1674721 | NCBI WGS metagenome assembly OMKS01 (sample SAMN06264996, study PRJEB25208) | sediment metagenome | isolation source: hot spring sediment | place: USA: California | collected 2014-09-02
TCAAAAGAACGCCAGATAAATAGGGAAAATAGACGCTGAGGGACGCAGATGAATTATGAACCAAAAAAATTGTTTCATTAAAACGAATGGTTCGGTGAAAAACCAATTTTGAGAATGCGAATGTTTCATAGAGTAATTATTGATTCTCACCTGTATTTCAAATAAAATGATGGAGAAACAATGCTCAGAGAAATAATCAATTTTACCAAGTCATTGAGCCCGGAATCATTCAAAAGAGGTTTACCGCTAACAGATGGCCTGCACATTCAGCTAACCCTCAATGAGGCAGGTAAACTGCAAAAGCACGAAAAAGCCTTCTTTCGAGAAGGAGACGAGTTGTCTCCCTTTTTGCAGGATTGCCTTAATAAAGAGATCAATACTATATTCGTCACCATCAACAAAGCCCTGGATTCAAAAAAGAAAATACACAGTTGCTCACCTTTCTGTGTCGCCTTCAAGAAAAAGACTATGGCTGAAGCACTGGTGCGGCTTGAGGACTACTTCAATGCAGCAATAGAGTATTGCGAGTCGGATGCACATCGTCAATGGGCGGAAAGATTTAAGGACTATTGCATCGAGCACCTTGAAGATTTGCTGGAGCAAGCCATTCATGAAATCGAAATGAACAAAGTGGATGGTAAAAGCGTCAAGATTTCGGATAATCAGTACATTTACGTCTATCTGGCGAATGTGTCGCCACAGGATTACCAACAGATACATCAAAATTACGTCCGCCCCAAAGCTTTCAATAAAGATGATTTTAATTGCGAGATCAACGGCACGCTCTTTGGCGTCAGTGATTATCTGAATGTTTATAATACCAAAAAGCCTTTTCTGCAACATCTCAGCGCCACCTTCGATGTGAACGAGCGTGTGACTGCCGACGACGCGGTTTGGCTGTTCAAGTTCAAGCAATTGAAAGCCAACAAGCAGCTTCCCAATCCCCTGCCAATTTTTATCGAAAAGGAAGAGTTGAATGACGAAGTCGTCAGGATCTTTCATCGGAATGAAGATAAAAAGCCCGGCTATGCTGAGATGATTCGGCAGGTGTATGAAAGAGAAAACGACCTGGGCAATTACTATCTCCTCAACATGCGGGGAAATGATGTCAAGGATTATGACTTCGTTTCCTCATTCCAGTTCAAGATCGCCCCCCAAATTCGCATCGAGAACTTTTTTGGAATTAGTGGAGAATTGTACGAGCAGAAAATAGATGATATATTCGATTTCGAACGCAAAATCGTCAGCCGGATATTCGAAGGGCAACTGGTTCGTAAGCGCGATGACGGCTGGCGGTTGCGCTATTTTGACGACATCGACAACAAGCCTCAGTATATCCGTCCGGTAATGTTTCAACTCATCATGAAATACCGCAAATCGTTTTACGACTACATCTACAAAAGCAAACGCGAAACCATTACCGTGCAGATGTTCCACGACATCATGCAAACGGGAATCCTCGATAATTTGCGCCAGGATGAATATCGGGAAAATAAGCACACCAGAGAGTATCCCATAAAAGAAAAGCTGAATATCTGGTTTAGCTTGTATGAGTTTTTCGGAGATCAAAATAAACAAATTGGAGGTTTAAAAATGGCAAATCAAATTCAACAACTGCATCAGCGGATGCAGGAAATCGTCAGTGATACCGATTGGCATCTGGAAAATGATGCCGAGTTTGCTTACGCTGCCGGGCAGGTGATCTACTATTTACTGAGCTGCAGCGAAGCCAGTAACAAATCGCACGCCTTGCTCGAGCCATACCTGCAGAAGACCGATGCAGAGCAGTTTAAGCTGGCGATCTCGCGCACCTTTGCTCAGTACAAGCATGCTATCTTTTTTAGTCAGAAACGTTTCAACAAGATTATGGCAGAAGTGCTTAGTTTTCAGCCAGAAGCTAATTTGAAATCATTGCTTCCCATGATTCTAGCAGGCTATTTTTCGGAGAATGTGATTTATCAGAAACGCGAAAAAGAAACCGTTGAAGCTTAACTTAGCAAATCGTTACAAATCTAAAACTATGAGGAGTCTTACTATGAACGAATTCACCAACCGCGTTTTTGGCTGTGCAATCGTCAAAGCCATCAATGCCAATTACAATGCCGATTTCACCCACCAGCCACGCACTTTGCCGGACGGCACGGTCTACGCCACCGATAAGGCGTTCAAGTACAGCATTCGGCACTATCTGAAGAACCATTATCCCGAGGAAAAAATCCTGTTCTACAAGAGATTGAACAAGGATATGAATCCGTTTACCCTCGCTGAGACTTACGATGCGGTTTTGGGTAGCCTGGAAAGTGATTCCAAGCCGGTGGTGTTGAAAAATTTGCTCTCCTGTCTCGATGTAAGGTTTTTCGGGGCGACGTTTGCTGCCAAAGGGAAATCGAAAAAGGTCAACGTCTCTGTTCACGGACCGGTACAGGTCAATCACGCCATGAACCGCTTTCCTAGCGGGGAAATCTATTCCGAACAGATCATGTCGCCCTTCCGGAATCCGGAAGCGGAGGGAAGAGAAGAACGGGAAGCATCTACTCTTGGTCAACAATCCAAACTACGGGAAGGGCATTACGTGCACCATTTTTCCATCAATCCACAAAATCTGTCTGCTGTGCGCAGGCTCGCTGAAAATGGACCACGCTTGACCGATGAAGATATCACTAAGCTCAAGGAAGCCATGCGCAGCGGCGTCACCTATTACGATTCCGCTTCCAAAGCCGGTACCGATAATGAGCTGTTGCTCTGGGTACAGCTAAAAGAAGGTTCGCGCAAGGTACTACCGGTCTTTACCGAATTTATCAGTGTCTCCCGGGATAATGGCAATGTCGTGATCGACTTTGGGGAAATCAGGCAGGTGATCAACAATGTTTCCGAGCAGATTGATCGGATCGAAGTGTACTACAATCCGGAAAACACCCGACTTGAGGGACTGCCAGATAATGTTCACAAATATCATCTGACTACTGCAAAAGCGCTGTAATCGCCATGAAAAAGCTCATTTCAATTGACCTGAAAACCGACCTCGGTTTTCTCAAAAAACCCGACATCAACGAAGGCATCTTCCTGACCTACAACATGCTGCACAAACCGGTGCTGTTGGGAATCCTCGGCGCTATCGTCGGTTTGGAGGGCTATCGGGAAAAAAGCAAATTACCGGAGTACTATATTCAACTCAAGAATATTCAGATAGGCATTCAACCCTTGCGAACCACCAATGGTAATTTCCTTAAGTCAGTTGTAGAATACAACAACGGCGTGGGGTATGCCAGCCAGGAAGCCGGTGGCAATCTCATCGTCAGAGAGCAAATGTTGATTCGACCGGCATTTTGCTGCTTTGTCGAGCTGGATACGGGTGATCCTGTGCAGTTAAGGCTGCTGGAGTCACTCCAACACGGCGAAGCCGATTATCTGCCCTATTTCGGCAAGAATGAATTCTCTCTCTGGTGGGATGAGTTCCGTGAGTACAACTATCAACCTTTTGACTTTTCAGAAAATTATGAAGTGGCAACGATATTTATGAAGTCGAAAGAAGTGATCAAAGAGATGGTGCAGAAGAAGATCATGGCACCTTTCGCCATGAATGGCGGCGAGCCGAAATTCATGATCTTCGAAGAACTGCCGGTGGGATTCGATGAACAACTGCTGCAATACGAAAAACAGCCGTTCGTTTATACCAACTTCACCCTGAGCAAGGAGCTGCAGCTGGAAGGATTATTCAGAGTACAAGATCATCATGGACTCGTCCAACTCTTTTAGGTCGTTTAGTGAATTGCTGACAGCAAACCAGCCCCTGGAAGATCGGCTGCCTGGTCATAAAAGGTATCATGCGCATATACACCCGCACAAAAAGCCAGAGATTCTCGCTGAGCATGTAATTCGGGTGAATAAATACGCACTTTGTTTAATCGATGCCCACCGTCTGGATTTGGTGGTGGATCGCCTGATCATGCCACTGACGCAACATGCGTACGTCACAGACGCTGAAGTTGTTGGCAACTTCATCAAGCGCTTGTTTCTGAACACCATCGTCTTTCATGATTATGGCAAGATAAACGAGAATTTTCAGATCGAACGCATGGGCAATCCACAGTTTCGGAGTAATCATCACAATGGTATCGGGTCGCAGCATTCTATGCTGAGTGCATTTTTGTATGTCGTTGAGCATTTGCATGAGGTCAATTCTACATCGCACTTCAATGGCGAAACGCAGGCGGCAATGTATGCGCTGACCTTTTGGTTTTCAAACACCATTCTCAAACACCACGCATCTTATATCGAGAATGATCTCAAGTACGATCCCGACATCATCAAGAGGCTGATGCCTTATTTACAAGCCATCGGAATCGCTGTTGACAAGGCGTTCTTGCAAGCAGCATTCGACAACTTTGAAAGAAAAATCAAGGAATACTCGGATATCTGTTTTTCCGAGAATTCCCACTTTCCTATTTATGCGCTGCTCAAGCTTAATTTTTCTCTGCTGACCGGTGCCGACTATTATGCCACCTCGGCTTTCATGATGGATATCGAAGCGGAAGATTTTGGTGTGCTTTCACATGAGGACACCACATCTTTTTCGCAGAAATTCCGATCGACCAAAGAGTACAACCGTCTGTTCTTCGAGCGTCGGAAATATTTCTCCGAATATCCTGATGACCGGCTACATGCATGTAATCAGGAAAATCTCAATATTCTTCGCCAGAAACTGTTAGGCGAAGTACTCGACACCATCAATAAAAACCTGGATAGAAACATCTTTTATCTCGAGGCACCGACCGGTTCGGGGAAAACCAATATCTCGTTGGCAGCTGCCTTGCGCTTTCTCGAAATTCATCCTAAACTAAACAAGATCTTTTATGTGTTTCCATTTACCACGCTCATTACACAAACCGCTAAAACCATTCGGGATACGCTGGACTTGACCGCTGCAAAAATGGTGCAGTTGCACTCGCGCACCGGCTTTCATTCAAAACGCGAGGAGGCTGAAGACGGGCACTATGGTGTGCAGCGTTTGAATTACATCGACAATCTTTTCATCAACTATCCGGTTACCTTGCTCACCCACGTCAAGTTTTTCGATATTCTGAAAGGCAACGGCAAGGATACAACCTACCTTTTTCACCGGTTTGCCAATTCCGTGGTGATCATCGACGAGCTGCAATCATACCCGCCCCGGGAATGGGACAAGGTCGCCTACTTCGTCACCCACGCGGCGCACTATTTCAACATCAAGTTCATTCTGATGTCGGCAACGCTGCCCAAGATCGACGACCTGAAAGTCGGCAATTTGCCGCACGAATTCTGTGCGTTGATCAAAAACAAGAATCGCTATTTTCACAATCCCAATTTCAGGAACCGCGTGCAATTCGACTTTTCGTTGATGGCGGCAAAACCCGATCTCGAGGCGTTGGCGGAAATTATCATGCAAAGATGTGAAAAATACGCGGAAAACCATCACGGGACGGTGAAAGCGATCATCGAATTCATCTACAAACGGACGGCAACGGAGTTTTACAAAATCGTCGTTTATGAAGCGCGAGCCGCCGGCTATGAAGTTTTCGTGCTGTCGGGTACCATTCTCGAACCGAGGCGAAAGGAGATCATCGAGTTTATAAAATCAGCAGATCAGAACGACGGTGGCTCACAGAAAATCCTGTTGATCTCGACGCAGGTGGTTGAGGCAGGGGTTGACATCGATATGGATATCGGTTTCAAAGACAGCTCGCTCATCGACAGTGATGAGCAACTAGCCGGGCGAGTCAATCGCAACGCACGACCCAAACCGGCAACGGTTTACATCTTCAAACTCGATAAGGCCTACCAAATTTATGGCGGAGATCTGCGCTACCGCATTACCCGGGATCTGATTCCACAACCTGAGTACGAGCAAATCTTGCTGAACAAAGCTTTTGATTTTCTTTACAGCAGAGTCTGCGAACAGATCAATCGGGAAAACGAAGACGAGTTTCTGGTGAATTTCAACGAATATAAAAACAAGATCAGACGACTCGAGTTTTCTAAAATCGATTGGGAGTTTAAGCTCATTGATCAACGAAACGTGAGCATTTATGTGCCGTTACCGATTCCTGCGGAATATTTCTCAGAACAAGACCTGACATTCCTGCGGGCATTGGGGGCGTACGATGGAAAAGGCAATGTAGAGGGAAAGCAGGTTTGGCAGTCCTATCTGAACATCGTCCACAACCGGAATGAAGATTTCATCAAGCAGAGGATCGAGCTGAAGAAGATCTATGGCATCATGTCTCAGTTCATGTTTTCGATTTATGCGCATTCGAATCAATTAAACGAACTCCTGCGTTTCTCTGATGGTGAAAGCCATAAAAATTACGAGATGTTGTATTTGGAAGAGTGGCAAAAGGTTTATGATTACCACAGCGGGATAAGAGATGAAGAATTTAATAACACGATTTTTTTCTAACATTTTATAAACAGATTGTTGTCAAATGTTTGTATCCGGAACCCAGATCGAATACTATTTCTTCTGTAAACGTCAGCTCTGGCTCTTCTCCCACCAGCTCAACCGCGAGCACGAATCCGACATCGTCAAGATGGGTAGGCTCATCCATGACGAAAGTTATGAACGGGAAAAGAAAGAGATACGCATCGGCGAAAACCTGGTGCTGGATTTCGCCGATGTCCAGGCGCGGGTGATCCACGAAGTCAAGAAGTCGAATAAAATGGAAAAAGCCCATGAGTGGCAGTTGAAGTATTATTTGTACTGTTTGAAAGAATGGGGCATTGACGATTTCACCGGCGAATTGAATTACCCCAAATTGCGAAAAACGATGAAGGTGAAACTGACCGAAGCGGATATCGGATGGTTGAATGAAGTTATTGCAGATATAGAAAAAATCAACAACGGTCCTGCCCCTCAACCGGTGAAGATCAAACCCTGCCTGAAATGCGCGTACTATGAGTACTGTTTTGTATGAATTTGCCACAGAGGACACAGAGATCACAGAGAATGTATAATTGTTTAAAAAATCACAGATGGTTATACGCTTGAATAGTAATGAATAAAAATCCGATGGAAAAAAATAAACAAAACTTCGTGCTCTCAGTGCCCTCTGTGGTGAAAAAAGGAGACATTATGATCAAGAAAGAAGTTCAATTTGAAACCATCACACCGCTCTTTACCGGCGATGTGAAACGTGAAATGACCGAGATCAAACCCGCCAGCATCATGGGCTCGCTACGCTTCTGGTTTGAGGTGATATGCCACTTTTCTGGAAGATTCAATACCGAAAAATACTCAAAGGAAGAGTTTGATTATAATAAATACGAGAGACTTGTTGAAAAAAATCCAAGTGCGGCAGATGATGAAATCTGTGAGCAGCTACAATTATCACCAGTTGCACGGTATTTTGGCTGTACCGGCTGGAAAAGCAAGATCGGATTCGAGAAAATATATCTGGGTAAGGATGAAATTAAGTTTGTATATCCCCGAAATAATAAAATTGTGTACGGGAAAAACTGGTATCTGCCGAATTGCTATTTTGAAGGTAAATTCACAATTGTTTTTACCACAGAGAGCACAGAGATCGCAGAGAATATTTTATGGCCTTTATTGAATTTCATTCAGGAATACGGCTTTCTGGGGGTGAAGAATAATATTGGATTTGGGAGAGTAAGAATTATATGTGATGGATTAGAGTCTTATCAAGAATTAAAAATCGATGGTAAAAATTTTTATCCATCCCAAATCGTAAATGAAGTTAACCAAAAATATAAAATGATCAATTTTAATACGATCTGCTATTATAAACTGGAAAATGTTAAGAGTGAGTATTTTGTTGCAATAAAGAAATTGTTAAGTGATAAATCAAGACAAAGGTCCAATGAAAAATCCTGGCAAAAACGACACTATATATTTGGCTCAATTAACAATGACAGTTTTTCTAATAAAATTGGTGTAAAAACGGATGAAGCCAAGGGGCCTAATGCAACTAAAATAATACCATTAATTCGTAATAAAGATATCGGATTCCTAGGAATTCCCGGGATCATTCATTTACCGGAGGTTTGAAATGAATAAATACTATGATTACTTTGCAGAAGTTCAAGAAAAGCGGATAAAACTTAATAATTACAATCGTCTTAAATATTCACATTTAGATTTAAAAAAGAAGCCCATGAAAGATTGGGGCGATTCTATTCACCCGGATGTATCAGCTTGTCAGTCAATTTCCGGTATTACTGACAAAGAGGTTATCCATAACATGCTGGATTTACATTTACCATGTTCTTTCGCTATCCACGGAAAGTTCTGGATGCAATCGCCCTACTACTCCGCCGATGATGACCACTATTACATTATCGACAATCCGGTTTTGAAAGAGAAGGTCTTTAAAATTCCTATGATGCGCGGGAGCAGCTGGAAAGGGGTGTTGGCAAGCGCTATTCGGAGAATAATGCAGAAGAATAAAAAGGACTTGTTCGATAACTATCTGAGTTTTGTAAGGTTATTCGGAGCGGGATCGGAGGAATTCAGAAAATTGATTGATCTGGTTTCTGAAAAAGAAATCAAGAATAATGATTTTCAGAAAAAATTAAGATGGTATGCACTCACGAAATTAGGTAAAACGATTAATTTGACTGATAATAATCTTGATAAAAAGATTTGGGATGGAATTAAGCAAAAATCCCTTCAAGTCCAACGCGGGCGCCTGATATTTTATCCAACTTATTTCGATAAACTCGGGCTGGAAATGATCAATCCGCACAAACGCCGCACCAAAGCCGGAACAAAGCCGGTCTATTATGAGGTTGCTCCCAAAGACGCTCAGGGTGTCTTCCAATTACTCTACATTCCGGCTGATGGAATCACAAAAAGTAATGGAAATCTTCAGAAAGAAGTTCAAAAGGATCTCGATTTGCTGACTGCCGGGTTGCAGCGTATCTTTCAGGAAAACGGAAACAATGCCCAGGTCAAGATCGGCGCTAAAACCAAACTGGGCTGGGGCAGAGTCAGAGCCGATCACCTCGATTTTATAACGCGTAAAGGTGATTCTCTGAATTCTCCTGATTCATCCTTCCTGAAATTATACACCGGAGGTGCAAAATGACTGATATATTGAAGAACCATCGCGAAGATTTACTTAAAGCTGAAATTGCAACTCTACTTTTTAATTTAGGCAAAACTCATGCGGGAATCAGTAACTGGAAGGACTATATTTCCGGCGTTACTCCACAATTCAGCAGTTATAAAGATTACTTTAAAAATAGTCATTTTATTGATGAGCTAAACAATGTGGATTCAACGGGCAAATTAAAATATTTTTTCGAGAATAATTCTTTCGTTACTCCGGATAAGACCGGAAAGTTCGAATCTGTTTCACTGATTAGTTGTATGCAGGCTGGAGAATCCGATACAGAATTCGTTAAAAGAGTCATGTTCCGCGGCTGCGAAAACATCAATTCCGGCATTGACAAGGGCGCTCTGCCTGATACTCAGCAGATCAAAGGTGAACTCTACATCAGCAATGCGTTTGGAACGCATAAAGAAGATGTCGATCGGAAATGGTTTGATAAAAAGCGACTTTGCTTTTTCCAGCGCCTGCACCAGGAAATGCTGAATAAAGATTGCTACGACAATCCTGACTGGATCAGAATCCGTAACTTCATATTCAATGAGATCAGATCCTGGTACTCCCATCTGCTCAGTGACAATCGCTTTCCTGCCAACGATGTCACTCTCTGGGATCAGGCGTATATGACCGCTTCCATGTTCAAAGCCGTGCTGGCGGAAATGTATATGGGACACAACCAGGAAAATTATATTAACAATCCGCAAAAAATTCGGTGGCAGATTCTGGGGATTCAATACGACAAACTCGCCCTGGCGGAAAAGGGCGCCAAACCGGCTTTTATTCACTGGTACCGCGAAAAGACAAACGAACTGGATAATAAAATTAAGAATTATTTTGAAACGGAGCTGGCTATCGCCAATGAAATTTACCGCGACGAAACCGGTATCTATTTTCTGTTTCCGAATAATTCCGGTGAGAAGTTTAAACACAAAGAAAATCAACAGGTTTTGAAAAAAGACTTTCCCGATCTTGAAACAACCATAATTAATTTATTTTATAAGCATTTCCCTGGTGAGATTTATCCGGCGATCTTTCTGACCAAACCCTGCCGCGGCCTGATGAATCTGACGCAATTACTGACTGAAGCCAAAGATAATTTCCTCTATGCGCCTTACTTTCTGAATCGCAATGATCAATTCGTTTTCAAAAATATAACGGGCTCACCAAAAAAGTCGGCGGTCTATCCCCAAATTTGCCATGTCTGCCGCATGAGAATGGCGGAATCCGCTGAATCCGGTAAAACGGAAGACGATTTGCATTTTTGCGAAATCTGTAAAAAGCGTAAGGAGGGACGTCTATCGGAATGGTTAAACAATCGAAATTGCGAAACCATCTGGCTGGATGAATTGCAGGATAAAAACAGTCGCATCGCCCTGATCACCCTACGCTTCGAACTAAACGAATGGCTGAATGGGAATATGCTGAGTACATGTATAACGCAATTATTTCAAGAAGGGGATAATTTCAAATCGCTTTTGGATAATTTATCCCGGGAACTTAAAAATTCTAGAACCAAAAATATCAACAAATCATGTATAAAAAAATATAGAGGTGATATTCCTAATCAATCGATTGAAGAGTTATTATATAGTTTCCTGTTTGATCGGGCAGAAGGGAGTAGATGGGAAGGGTTAATTGAAGAAATACTCAACAATTACTCAACAAGAAAGAAAATCAATTTTGATGAAAACCTGATCAATTGGGATGAATTAACTCAGGATGATATTCGCTTTCTCTCAGTGATTCTGCACCAATTCCTCCTCCGCAAGAATCCTTCGCCGCCCCGCCTGCGCCGCCTCTGGGAGAGTACACAAAAATTTGCAGATGATCTACAAAGGGAAATTTCAGAAAAGCAACAAACAAAGCGGTTGGTTTTTAATGTTGATAATTGGCGAGCGGAATGGGAAGAAGAGGAAGAAAATGTGGGCGGATTGCTTTATTATTTTCATAAAGAAAAAGCCTACTTACTGACCAGTTTACAAAAAGCCTGGTTGCGGATCCGAAAAAATTCTGGTAAAAAGTATTCGGATTTTAAAAAGGAAGGATTCAATAACTGGGAAGATTGGATCCAACGAATCCCACAAATTAATACCGATACACTAGGAAAAATACAATTATCGAATCAACACCTTGAGGACTATACTCAAATATTTTCCATCATTGATCCCACCCCAATCTCCTGGCAGTTCGCCGTCCCCGCTGAAGCGGTCCCGGAAATTATTGAAAAGGTACAGGAATCCTATCAAAAAGAATTCAAATATGTTCACGGCAAGTTGCCGCTGCATATCGGCTTCGTTGTCCAGAATTATAAATCTCCGCTTTATGTCGGTCTCAACGCGCTGCGCAATATCCGCCGCGAACTGGATGACTGGGAAGATATTAAAAAGACGCTGAAGGCAACAGAATTCCCAGAAGAATATGAATATGGCAAAACTGACGATGAAAGAATAAACAATCCACCTGATTACTATGCCCTGTTTCAGCATAATGGAGAAGGCGAATATTCTTTCTACTTTCCTTCTGAAAAAGAGACGGTTTCCGTCTCAAAACTTGAACCTGATAAAGAATATCGTTATTACCCCAATACAATCGATTTCGAGTATCTGGACTGCAACACCCGTCGCAATGACATTTATTATAAAAAAGGCAAACGGACGGCTCCCTGGCGTGAAAAACGTCCCTATGACTGGCGTTATTGGGAAAGATTCGAAAAATTTCGTGAATTGTTCGGCGACAGCCAATCCAACCAGCTGCATAACCTGATTACGTTGCTTTATTCTCTACTTGAAGATTGGAAAGGCGAAAGTGAATCTATTCAAAAACTGGCGGGATCGGCAATTATCAATACCCTGAAGCCAAAGAATATGAAAGCCGCTGATCAGGAAAGGCTTTCAGATATATTTGGAGTAGATAAGTGGAATGAAATAAGAGAGAAAATAACTGTCGATTTACTCTATGAATTCATCGACATGTATGACTTTTATCATAAAACATTGAAGGAGGTTTAAATGGAAACCTATGTAAACTCTTATCCATTGTTTGCCACGGCGACTGATCCTGTCTATATCGGCACCGGCGGCTACACCATCGGACGGGTGGATAATACGATTGTGCGCGATCCGATTACCCGGATTCCTAAGATTCCCGGTTCGAGTATTTGCGGCACCTGGCGCTATTTTATGGCGTTGCACTTGCAGGGTTGTTTTCAGGAAAATGATACTGTTCATTATCGCAGTGAACGGGAAATAAGAAAAGGAGTAAATCTTACTGATATTTTTAGATCAGATTCTCCGGAATGGGCAAGAACTTTTGAAGGCAATCGCTACGCTGCCGTTAAATGTGCTGGAAGCGATGATCTTCCAAACGAAAGTATCATTGGAATGAAATCTTTCAAATCAGGTCACTGCGGGCACTGTATCGTCTGTAAGATTTTCGGTTTTTCCAAGCAGGATCGCTCCGAACAGGGATTGGCGGCTTTCAGCGATTTGAATATTCTCTTCTTCCCGGTCTATACGCGCCTGGGAACGCGCTGGATTACATCTGAGCAGATTCTCCTCGACTCGGGATTCATCGCGGAAAAAACTGAGAGTTTGACAAATGAAAAAATCGCCGTGTCGGAACAGGATAGTCGCGAAAAATTCCTCAACCTCGGCTGGCTGAATCTGGAGACTCAACAGAGAAAAACATCCCTAGATCTTTCAAATTGTAATGGTTTGGATGATAAAGATGTCATCATCGTACCGGACAGTCTTATTGCTCAGATCATCAATTCCAATCTCGAAGTGCGTACCTCCGTCGCCATCGATCCCAATACCGGCGCCGCTAAAAAAGGTGCTCTATTTACTTTGGAAGCCATTCCCCGCGCCACCTGGTTTTATGGGAAAATCAATCTCTTTAACCGTCCGGGGAATGAACTGGAGATTGAAAACATTTATAAAGCCCTGAATGATAGTAAGCACTATTATGAAACGCTGGGCATCGGCGGCATGACCACCCGCGGCTTCGGCCGGTTGAAGATGAAACTCACCACGGAGAACACAGAGAGCACAGAGAAAAAATTATGATATTAGAGCTTAAACTGATGTATTCTAAACAAACGCAGCAAAAACAACAAAATGTCTATAATAAGCTAAACAGAAAAACCCAGCGCACTCCCCGCCTGACCGAGTCAGTCGGGCAGGTGTGACCGCTGTAGTAAAAGAAAGGAATTACCTATGAACCTTGATGCAAAAATAAATGAAAATAGTTATTCACTGGCAGAAAATCTTAACAATAAAAAGAAAGAGCTGGAAAACAGTCTTGGAGTGCTTGCCAGTGACGGCGTTTATGCTTTTTATGTTTTTTGTAAAAGTAAAAAAATATGGAATAAAATTGAAGAGCATCTTAAACCGTTAAAAAAATATGTTTCTTGTAATAATTCCCAACCGATGGACCAAAAATATTTCGCAAAAATCTCTGGTGATTTACACACTCTTCTTTTCGTAAAAGAAATTCTGGAGAAAACCCTGACCTACACCCGCTATCACCTGAAAGCCATGGAGTCCAAAAATGAGTAAACAATGGAAAGAGCTGACTTTCACGCAATTACAACCTCTTCACATCGGCATGGGTAATTATGGTGTGATGTCACCGACTCGATTATTTATCACCGGCTATACCATGTGGGGCGCGCTGACTGCCGGATTGGGACGGCTCCTTGACAAAACAGAAGAACAATTGGAAATCGATCCCTTTACCGAAATTTCGAATTTCTACCCGGTAATCGGTGACTGTGCCATCCTTTTCCCATACTTTAAAGAAGGTGAACTCTATTATGGAAAATATTCCGAAAAGCAATTCCGTTATGAATTTACCGATACGATCATGTCCACATCTATTCTGCCGGAAAACCAGTCTGCGAAAGATCAGGGGCTGCATGAAATCGAGATCTTGCTGCCTGCTTCAAAAAAGAATAGCGCCCGGTTATCTTGGAAAGGTATCTTGAAAATTGAGAAAGAAAAGCAGGCAGACGATTATCTTAAAGAAGGAATGACAATTATCGTCGGCGGCGAAGCCGGCTACGGTTTCGGTATGCTAAAGCTGCAAACCTCTGAACTAGTGAATAATCGTCCAAAATGGAATTTATCCAATAATGGGAGCGGCTTCGACATTGATAAAAACGTTCCGATCGTCCATTTTTCCGAAGGTTTCAACGTCCTGAAAGGTATTCAATCGCCCTGGTATGAAATTCAAAAGGATAAAGATTTCAAGGCAAATCTGAAAATGGTCTGGCATCCTGGAAGTATTACAGCAGAATCAGTAAAAAACAGTGTCACTTTAAAAAAGGGTTTATTATCAAAATCATAAAAATGCATGTGAAAGAAACCAACATTATTTTAAAACAACTCCGTGTCCTTTGTGCGCTCTGTGGTAAAAAAACTCTGCGGTAAGGAATTATGAAACGCGATTACTTCATCATTAATAACGGTCGTCTCAGTCGGGAGCGCAATACGCTCTTCTTCGAAAAATACGGCGAGGACGGCGTCTCAAAAGGTCGCAAACCGATTCCCATCGAAACCGTTAACACGCTTTACTGTTTTGGTGAGAACGATTACAATTCTAAATTCTTCAATTTCCTGTCCGAAAATGGCATCGTGCTGCACCAATTCAATTATTACGGCTACTATTCCGGCAGTTTTTATCCCCGCGAAAAACTGGTTGCCGGCGAGCTCCTCGTACGACAGGTCACGGCTTATTTGGATGATGCGGTTCGGATCGAACTCGCCCGCCACTTCATCGAAGCCGCCGCCTTTCATATTCTCGGCAATCTCCACGATCAGTCCGTGAACGCTCCCGCGATTCGGTCTCAGATTAGAGCGGTGGAAAAACTGAAAGAGCGAATTGATTCCTGCGCCAATGTCGCCAAACTCATGGCGATCGAAGCCATGATCCGGAAAACCTATTACGAATGCTGGGATGAATTTCTCAACTGGGACGAACCCTTCGAGAAACGCAGCAAACAGCCGCCGCAGAATTCCCTGAACGCCCTCATCTCCTTTGGCAATTCGCTGCTTTATACGACGGTGCTGGCGGAAATCTACCAGACCCAGTTGAATCCGACGATCAGTTATCTGCACGAACCCGGCGTACGCCGCTATTCACTATCACTCGATCTGGCGGAGATTTTTAAACCAGTCTTAGTTGACCCGCTGATCTTCCGATTGATTAACAAAAAGATGCTCAAGCTGGACGATTTTGACTGCAAACTGAAATTTTGCTATCTCAATGACAATGGTCGCAAAATATTTCTGCAAGAATGGGACGCCACCCTGCAACGTACCATTAAACACCGGCAACTGAACCGGTCGGTCAGCTACCGGCGCCTGATCCGTCTGGAACTCTATAAACTGATGAAACATCTGATGGGCGAAAAAGAGTATAAACCCTTTCATAAATGGTGGTAAATGTGTACTATCTTGTGGTCTATGACGTGCATAAAAAACGGGTCGCTAAAGTTCACAAAACCCTGATTGGCTATCTGCACTGGATTCAGAACTCGGTCTTTGAAGGTGAATTGACACCGGCGACCATGCAGGAATTGCAGAAAAAATTGCAGAAATTGATCCATAAAGAAACCGACAGTGTTATTATTTTTGATCTGGGTGAAAACAGCTATCGTTTAAAAAAAATTATCGGCGTCGAAAAGTCGCCCATTGAGCATTTTTTATAAATCCTGCAGCGCATCGCCGGTTTTGTCCGGCAACGGGGACGATCCGCTGCAAAATCCTTGACTTTCTGATAAAAATTGACGTTCTTTGACATAGTGATCTTTGATAAGTAGCTGTTTTTCAGGGGGTATAAATCAGACCAATAGTGGAATTGAAACGAGAGACCCTGATTAATCACCTTATGCGCAAAAACCGTATAAATCAGACCAATAGTGGAATTGAAACAATAATGCCTTAATGTCCATCCTGACATTCCCTGTTAGTATAAATCAGACCAATAGTGGAATTGAAACCTCTAAATCCAGATATACAAGACAACTGCTTCTCTGTATAAATCAGACCAATAGTGGAATTGAAACATTGCTGGCATCGCTCCGATTGCCGGCATAAATAGTATAAATCAGACCAATAGTGGAATTGAAACTAAAGATTTCTGAGGATATTTTCACACCGGTTTTTGGTATAAATCAGACCAATAGTGGAATTGAAACATTATTGTTTCCATTTTTACACCTCCACTGTCGCCGCGTATAAATCAGACCAATAGTGGAATTGAAACAATGATATTACTCTGCCGCCGATTCCCTACTGTTGTATAACTGT
>OMKS01002219.1_pt1 | contig 16400 bp, 11 predicted proteins | sample 1674721 | NCBI WGS metagenome assembly OMKS01 (sample SAMN06264996, study PRJEB25208) | sediment metagenome | isolation source: hot spring sediment | place: USA: California | collected 2014-09-02
AAGATTATGCCCACCGGAGAAGAACGCAAAGTCACCCTGTCGAAAGGCGCCGCGATTGACGGCGCGCCCATCGCCTACATTGTGACGCTGGCGGCAGTCGTCGCCGTACTGACGATGGTTCCTATCCCGATCACCTTTGTGGTGGGGACGGGGCGGAATTTCCCCATGAGCCAGGGCGTCTACCCGCTGATGGGCTGGTTGCTCGGCCCGCTGGCCGGCGCGCTCGCCGACGGCATTGGCGCGCTGGTCGGCTTGATGATCAACCCGCAGAACACCAGTTCGTTGCTGGCGTCGCTCCTTGGCGCGGTGATGGGCGGTCTGGCGGCCGGCTCGATGCGAGCAGAGGGGCGTCGCCGCCGCTGGTGGCTCCCGCTGACCACCGTGTTTGTCGTTTTCTACGGCCTGTACGCCGGGCGGGCGGTGTTCGTCAACCGGGCCGTGTGGTGGCACGTCCTGCTCGGTTCGTTCATCAATTGGTCGGCGCTGTTGCTCTTTGCGTTGCCCACCCGCACTTTCTTCGCCCGAATGCTGGCGGACGCCAACTTGCGGCGTGTGGCCGTGGGACTGTTCGGCGGCACGTGGATGGTCGCCGGACTGGTGCACCTGAGCACCGGCTGGCTCGTCTATTGGCAGATCAACTGGGTTAACGAGGCATGGCTGGTCTTTGCCGGAGCGGCTCCCTTCGAGCACATCGCGCGCTGCATTATCGGGACGGTGATTGGGGTGGGCGTTGTCTCCGGGTTGCGTGCAATTGGGCTGGTGAAGCCGGCTGAGGCGGCGTATTGATTCGACGCTGATTTTCGCGGATGCCCGCAGATTTTGTTATTTCACTTACCTTATCTGCGAAGATCAGCGTAAATCTGCGTCCAAGATCTCAGTCTTATGATCAAAAGTCATATTGTGGACACCTTCCTCGCCTTTTTAGCCTTCTGGGAAAAGGCGCAGCACCTCCCCCTGGACGCTCAAATCGAGCGTTGGGCGTCCGGCTATATGGCGCAATGGCCCGAGCTGCTGGAGAAGCAAATCCAATCCTATGTAGACGATGGCGACGATTGGCGTATTGTCGCCAGGGAGCGCGTGGTGCCCTTCTGGGCGGAGCGCCTGCCGCCCATGCGGCGCGCGCACGAGCATCTGCTGCGAGTCTGCACGCCGGTCTACGAACGCGCGCAAGCCGCACTGGGGTTTGCACAGCCGCTCACTTTTGTGATCTACGTCGGCATCGGCTGCGGCGCGGGATGGGCGACGATGTATCAGGACAACGCCGCGATCCTGTTCGGATTGGAGAACATCGCCGAAGAGGGATGGGATGACGTCGTTGTGTTGCGCGGGATGATCGCGCATGAGATCGGGCATCTCTGGCATTTCGAACAGCGTGCACGAGCCGGTCTCGCGCCGGGCAAGGGGCCATGGTGGGATTTGTACACAGAGGGTTTGGCGCAGCGATGCGAACACGTCATCGTCGGTCAAGAGAGCTGGCACATGGCGGCAAAAGATGCCGATTGGGCGCAGTGGTGTAAGCAAGAAAAATCCTGGTTGGTCCGCGAATTCCTCCGTGTGGTCGAGGCCGGCGGCGACGTCCGGCCTTTCTTCGGTTCCTGGTTTGCGATCCGCGAGTACAAGCAAACGGGTTACTTCCTCGGCTGCGAAGTCATCCGGCAGTTGGAAGCGCAGAAGACGCTCCAGGAGATCGCGCTGCTGGAGGACGTTGAGAACGTGTTTTCTGATGTCCTCACAATGATTCGTGATTGCACAAATCGATAAGATCCGTTATCATGAAAGTACCAAATGCAGACCGTGCAGTCGTAGATATACGCAAATTACGCGATTACAGTCTTAGCCCAACGCATCGTACTGGTAAACACAAGGCGCGCGTGTTTATGGCTGCATTGGGAATGACTGCGAATGATGCTCACAGCTTACGTCGCGCTCTGCTACAGGCAGTAAGAGAGTATGACGCCGAATTGGGCCTGGAAGATGATTATGGGCAACGTTATCAAGTCGATTTTGTGCTAGAATGGAGAGGAAGACAAGCAATTATTCGCAGCGCCTGGATTATCGAATTCGGCACACCATATCCCAGGCTGACCAGTTGTTACGTGTTGGAAGAGTAGCGAGGTGATGTGATGAAAAACATCAAATTACTGGATGTGGTCGCCTTGACCGTTGACTTGCCAGAGCACAACTTGTGGCAAGGGCAGGTCGGCACGGTTGTAGAGGTTCTGGCGCATGGCAATGCCTTCGAAGTAGAATTTAGCGACAGCCATGGCTACACGTATAATTCATTAGGGTTGCGACCTGACCAAATTATGGTATTGCACTACGAGCCGATCTACGAGTTAGCGTAGATAAAAACGGGACGGCAAGTTTAACGCCCCCTGACCTGGCACGTTCCAGCCTTCTATTCACATGTGCGTTGATAACACTGCCCCCCTCGTCACCTTCGACAACGTCTCCTACATCTACCCCCGCGCCGAAAAACCGGCCTGTGGTGAACTCAGGCGAACCGCGCTGCACGACATCACCCTCGACATCGGCAAAGGCGAATTCCTGGGGCTGGTCGGCCCGACCGGCGCGGGGAAGACGACGTTCTGCCTGAGCCTTAGCGGGATCGTGCCGCAGTTCTACGGCGGGCGCTTTTTCGGTCACATCACGGTCGCCGGGCTGGACACGCTGGAGTACCCGGTCAGCCGCCTGGCGCGCCACGTCGGCGCGGTCTTCGAGGACCCGGAGACGCAGATCACCGCCACATCGGTCGAAAACGAGATCGCCTTCGCGCTGGAGAACCTCAACGTTCCCCGCGAGGAGATTTTGGCCCGCATCCCCCGTGCGCTGGAAGCCGTCCGCCTCGAAGGGGCCGCCAAAAAACACCCCCGCGAACTCTCCGGCGGGCAGAAGCAACGCCTGGCGATTGCCGCCGCGTTGGCCGTGCAGCCTGACCTCCTCGTGCTCGACGAACCGACCTCGCAGCTCGATCCGATGGGCGCGCAGGAGGTCTTCGCCACGGTCCGCGAGCTGAACAAAACGCTCGGCATTACGGTGGTGATGGCCGGGCACGCCGCCGAGGAACTGGCCGAGTACGCCGACCGCCTGGCGCTGTTGGTGGATGGCGCGCTCGTCGCCGTGGGTGCGCCTGATGACTTGTACGCGCAGATCGAACGCCTGGAAGCCTTCCACGTCCGCCCACCGCAAGTCGCGCAGACTTTTGCGCGCGTGCGGCAGGCCGGCATTGCTGTCCCTGCGATTCCTGTCCGTTTGGCGGAAGGGATCGCGGCATTGAAGGCGACCGCGCAATCTCATCCGGTGCAAGCCCCTCACATTGCTCCTGCGACGACCGCGAAACGGGACGCGCCCCTGCTTTCGGTCCACAATCTCACCCACGTCTACGGCGACGGCACGGTGGCGCTGCGCGACGTCTCGCTCGACGTGTACACGGGCGAATATCTGCTCATCGTCGGGCAGAACGGCGCGGGCAAGAGCACGCTGGCGAAGCATTTTCTGCGGCTGCTGCTCCCCACGTCCGGCGCGGTCCTTGTGGATGACGTTGACACCCGCGACCTGACGACGAGCGCGCTGGCCCGGCGGATCGGCTACGTGGCGCAGAACCCCGACAACCAGATTTTCAACGCCACGGTCGAAGCCGAGGTCGCTTTTGCGCTGAAGAATCTCAAATACGACGAAGCGGAGATCAAGGCGCGCGTCGAAGAGAGCCTGACGGCGCTCGGGTTGTGGGAACGGCGCGAGGCGCATCCCCTGGCGCTGCCCAAGGGCGACCGCGCGCGCGTGGTCATCGCCGCGATTCTGGCGATGCGGCCCGACGTCGTCATCTTCGACGAGCCGACGACGGGGCAGGATTACCGGGGCGCGCGCGCGATTCTCGACATCAGCAAGCAGTTGCACGCAGCGGGCAAGACCGTCGTCGTCATCACGCACCACCTCTACCTGATGCCGGACTACGCCGAGCGCGTCGCTGTGATGGGCCAGGGATCGCTGCTGCTGGATGCGCCGATCCGCGAGGCGTACCACGCCGTGGATGTGCTGGCCTCCACCTACATCGCGCCGCCGCAAGCCGTCCTGCTCGCCCGCGCCCTGGCGGAAGAACACCAGGCCGACTACTTTCCCCTCCTCACCCCCGAAGAAGTCGCCGCTTGCTTCACTGTCAACGGATTGAACGGATGAAACGGATTAAGGAGAGCGAAATCCGTTCCCAAATGCTCGGGCCGGTCTCTGACCGTGCCCGCTCACGCCTGGGTCTGCGGTGGCGCGGTCAGAGACCGGCCACAGCAAAGACTATTCGACTACAAGACTAACGACGATGTGACAGTATGACTACGCTGACGTTGCACACAGTTGAACGCGATTCGTTTTTCACGCGCCTGGATTTCCGTTCCAAGCTGGCACTGATGGGGGCCATCACGCTGGTTGCGTTCGTGTGGGAGAGTCCGGTGTTGGGTGGGTTGTTGGCGTTGGCGGCGGCACTGGCGTGTCTGGCGGCGGGCGTCAAGTTCAGCTACCTCCGCACGGTTGTCATCCTGCTGCTGCCCTTTGCCGCGTTTATGATCGTGATGCAGGGCTTCTTGGGGGCGGATTTGGTCCGCGCGCGGCTGGACCGCGAGGCGTTGACGCCCATTTTCACGTTCCCTGCCGCGTGGTCGCTTGTCGGCGGCGGGATGATGTCGTGGGAGGGTGTGTTCTACGCGCTGAACGTCGTCTTCAAAACGCTGACGATGATCCTGGTGCTGCCGCTGGGCATCTTCACCACCGACGTCAACGCGATGGTGATCGGCATGGTCAAAGCGCACGTTCCGTATAAAATAGCCTTTATCTTCTCTTCGACGTTGCGCTTTTTCCCGTTGCTATTCGAGGAGATTCAAACGATCATCGAGGCGCAGCGCTTGCGGGGATTGGCCTTCGAGACGATGGGATCGCTCAAGCGCCTGCGCGTCTACGCCAAAATCGCCGTCCCGCTTATCCTCGGCGCGCTGGTCAAGTCGCAGATGCTCGACATCGTCTTGCAGTCCAAAGCGTTCACCGGTAGCCCGGAGCGCACGTACCTGCACGAGACGCACTTGCGCGCGGCAGATTATGCCGTTATCGTTGGCTCTGTCTTGTTCGTTGTTGTCGCTGCCATTGCCTATTTCGGCTGGGGCGTGGGGCGTTTTGGCAAATGGTAATTGGGGATTGGTAACTGGGGATTAGGGATTAGTTTAAGACGCCAAGTCCCTAATCCCTACTCACTATGCTCAGAGGAGACAAGGTATGCAGCTTGAGTTTGCACTTAACGGTGAACGGGTAACGCTTGCCGATGTGGACGGCGAGATACTGTTGGTGGATCTGCTGCGCTCGACGCTTGGGCTGACGGGGACGAAGCGCGGCTGCGAGACGGGCACGTGTGGCGCGTGCTCGGTGCTGCTGGATGACAAACTGACGAAATCATGCCGCACACCGATAGCGAAGGTTGCCGGGCGCGTTGTCACCACCATCGAAGGCATCCACGCCCCCGATGGCGGCCTCAGCGACCTGCAACAGGCATTCCTGGAATGTGGCGCGGTGCAGTGCGGCTACTGCACGCCGGGCATGGTCATCGCCGCCGAGGCCTTGCTGCGCGCCAACCCCGACCCCACCCGCGACGAAATCCGCCGCGCCATCGCTCCCAACCTCTGCCGCTGCACCGGTTACCAGCAGATTGTCGATGCGGTTGAATTGGCGGCGAAGAGAAGAATGGGCGAATCGGCGAATCAGCGAATCGGCGAATCAGCGAATGGCGAATTACGAATTGCGAATCACGAATCACGAATCACGAATCCCCCACAACTCACAACTCACAACCCACAACTCACTTATGTTGGCAGTCCCAAATTGCAAAACGTGGACGGCCCTGACAAGGTTTCCGGACGGGCGAAGTATGTGGGGGATATGCGCGTGGCGGGGATGCTCTACGCTAAGGTGCTGCGCAGCCCCGTTCCGCATGCGCGCATCGTTAAACTGGATACCGGGCCGGCGCTGGCCGTTCCCGGCGTTAGGGCTGTCATCACCCAGGCGGATTTCGAGGATCATGGCAACTTCGGCTGGCCGGTGAAGGATACCTATGTGCTGGCCTACGGTAAAGTGCGCTACGTGGGCGACGCTATTGCGGCGGTGGCAGCTGAAACCGAAGCGGCGGCGCAGGCGGGTCTTGACGCCATTGTGCTCGAACTCGAACCGCTGCCGGTGGTGAGCGATATGACGCGCGCGCTGGACCTCGACGCGCCCATTATCCCCGACAGGCCTGCGACGCTGACGGCGGGCGGCCTCGGCGAGGGCAACCTCTGCGACCGACACATCGTCCGCAACGGCGATCCCGCGCCGATTCTGACCGGGTGTCCCGTCATTTTGGATGAAGTGTACATGTTCCCGCACCAGGAACATGCCTACATCGAGACCGAAGGCGTGTTGGCGATCCCAGAACCCGACGGTGGGGTGATGCTCTACGCCAACAACCAAAGCCCCTTCATCAACCGCGATACCGCTGCGGCGGTGTTGGGCTTGCCCGCGAACCTCGTGCGCGTGATCCAGCCGCCGGTCGGTGGGGCGTTCGGCGGCAAGGACGACATCCTTTACCAGACCACGGCGCAGGCTGCCAAACTGGCGCTGCTCGCCGGGAAGCCCGTGCGCCTGCTCCTTTCCCGCACAGAGTCGATGGCGGCGTCATACAAACGCCAGGCGGCGCAGATTCGCCTGATCCTCGGCGCAGAGGAAGACGGCGCGTTGCAAGCCGCCAAAGTTGAAGTGCTTATGGACAGCGGCGCGCTTGCCTCGATGACGCCGTTGGCCTCGTGGCGCGCGACGATGCACGCGGCGGGTGCCTATCGCTACCGCGCTTGCCACGTGGATACGATCTCTGTCTATACCAACAACGGCTTCTCCGGCGCGTTCCGGGGCTTTGGCAACGTGCAAGCTGCCGCCGCCGTGGAAATCGCCATCGATGAGCTGGCGCACCGCCTGGGACGCGACCCCCTGGACTATCGCCTGCAAAACTGCCTGCGCGAGGGCGACCGCACGATGACGGGCGACGTCATCGATCACGAGGTGGGGCTGACAGCCTGCCTGGAACGGGTGCGCGAAGCGTCGGAGTGGGATCGCAAGCGCGCGGCTTACGCGCAGCAGCCCGCGGACATCGTTCGCCGTAAGGGGCTTGGCGTGGCCTGCTATTTCCACGGCAGCGGCTTGGGCGGGGAAGGCCGGGACTTTGCCGTTTCCACGCTCGCCATCGACTCGGACGACGGCATCACGCTCACCTCCGGCCTCACCGATTACGGGCAGGGCAGCCGCACCGTCTACAGCCTGCTGGCGGCGGAAATCCTGGGTGTGGAGATGCGCCGGGTGCGAATCTTGCGCCCCGACACGCACACCGCCATCGATTCCGGGCCGACGGTGGCCTCGCGCGCGTCCATTGTGGGGGGCAATGCGGTGCGCGTGGCAGCGGAGAAGCTGTTGCAACAACTGACCTTTGCGGCGGCGGATGCGTTGCGCTGCACGCCGGAGCAACTCGTGCGCGACGGCGAAAACTTCGTCGGCCCCGATGAGGAACCGCTGACCTTCGAAGCGGTGACGGCGCACGCCCGTGCGATGGGCCTGCCGCTCTCGGTGGAGGGCCTGTGGGAGATCCGCCCCATCCATTGGGATTTCGAGACGGGAACCGGCGAGCCGTACTTCTGCTACGTCTTCGGCGCGCTCGTGGCTGAGGTGGAGGTGAACACGCGGTCGGGAAAAACGGCTGTTACCGGTCTGTGGGCGGCACACGACGCGGGGCGCATCCTCTATCCCGCCGGAGCGTTGGGACAACTGTACGGCGGCGTGGTGCAGGGACTCGGCTACGCGCTCACAGAGCACTTCCGCTACGAGAACGCCATCCCCCAAACGCTGGAACTGAACACCTACCGCATCCCGCGCGCCATCGATGCGCCGGACATTGACGCGGCGTATATCCAGACCACGCTGCGCGAGGGGCCGTTCGGCGCGAAGAACCTGGCGGAGCCGGTGATGGTCGGCGCGGCCCCGGCGATTGCGAATGCCTTCTTCCAGGCGACGGGGAAGCGGGTGCGGGCGTTTCCGGTGCACGTTTAGTTCGAGGAATGTCAGGGACACGCAAAACCATCGTCGAGAACATCACAACCGAATCCATAGTGGATGCCGAGCGCCTCGCCGAAATGACGGCAGGCGCTCGCGCTTTTGAGGCGCGTGTCGCGGTTGGGAGCGGGCTGCAACTCACAAACGAGGTAGCGAACGTCCGCATCATCTTCCGCAAAGACGATGGCCCAGCCGGGGTGATGGTCGCCCAGCGGGGTGGGGACGGTGAACCAGTCGGGGAGTTTGACGTACAGGCGCACGCGCGGGTCACTCTCCAACGTTTGCACGAAAGCGGCTTCGGCAGCGGATTCCACGACGACGTGATCGTAAATGGAGCGCGTTACGGGGACGAGGTGCGCCTGTGGCGCGGTAAACTCCGGCGCGAAGTGCTCTGTGGTGTAAGTTGCGCCGGTACGCTCATAGTGGATATTCTCTACAAGTTGTTCGAGTAGCCGCTCGGTGATCAGGCGGACGGCGGTGTTGGCGAACTCGAAGGGATTGTTCATGCCTTCCTGCTGGCGGTCACAGCGCCGGTAGATGTCCAATAGCGTGCGGCGGGAGAGGCGCAGCGGGGGCGTGGCGCGTTGCAGCAGGTTTTCCATCAGGGCAACGAGGTTGGGCAAGGGCGTGTCCGGGCCGGAGACTTGCGCGGCGGGTTGGCCGGTCACGAGTGTGTGCAGGCCGCCATCCTGCATCTGCACCTGCGCCGTGCGGATGGCGATGCGCGGCGGGCGGATCTCGGACTGGTCGAGGGCCGCCGTCACCTCGTGGATGAGCCGCTCGCTGTCGATGCGCACGGTGTAGCGGGTTTGCGGGCTGATGTGCTCCCACAAGCGGCGGAACTCCGCGCTGCGATAGCGCGCCTCGACGCGCGAGACGACCTGGCGCGCGTGGGCGTCGCTGGGCTGTGGGGGCGTCCCCTCCGGGCCGTAGTCCTCGGCGTATTCGGTCTGCAGGCCGGCGACGTAGCTCTGATAGCTCTCGTTGGCGACGACGGTAAGGCGATTGACGTCCGGGTCGTGGATGCGCGCGCCTTCCTGGTTCACCGCGAGACGGATGCCGCGCCCGATTTCCTGGCGCTTCTTGACTTCGGATGTGGTCTGGTTGAGCGTGCAGATTTGGAAGACGTTGGGGTTGTCCCACCCTTCGCGCAGGGCCGAATGGGAGAAGATGAAGGCGACGGGTTCTTCCAGCGCCAGCAAGCGCTCTTTGTTCCGCATAATCAGGTCGTAGACGGCTTTGTCGTGCTGCGATTCCCCGGTTTTGCTGTCCAGATACACCGTCTCGCCGCTGCGCGCGCTGCGGTTGGCAAAGTAAGCGGCCTGGACGGTCTCCGGGTCCACGGTGCTGCTGCCCCATAGCGCCCGGCACACGTCGGGATGCTGCGCGGCGATGCGGGCAAAGGCGGCGTTGAACAGCCGTCGCAGCAAGCTCTCCGGGTGGATGTAGTTATCCACGCGGTCGATGAAGAACAGCGACAGCACCTTGATCCCCTGTTCCAGGAGGCGTTGCTGCTTGCGGAAGTGCTCCTCGATGGTGTAAGCGATTTGCTGTTCCCAGAGCGCGCTATGGAAAGCGCGGCTACCGGCAACTTGTCCCCGTTCCAGGGTGAGGCCGTTGCTGAAATGGATAGCCGCCTCGCCGCCCTCCACGCCCACGTCGATCCTTTCGACGGTGTACGCGGCGTAGTCGCTGCGGTTGGTCTTGGCTTCCAGGTTATCGCCAGGCCGGACGGCAACGACGACCTCTTTGATCGCGCCGCCGGCAAGACGCCGATGCACGGCGAGCCTGGCGGTGACCGTGCGCTTGCGGGCGGCGACGTCGATCAGGCGCAGGTAGGGGCGATTGGCGTTATCGACCTCTTCGACGCCGGCGACCTCGATGCGCTTGACGAGGCGTTCCTGGTAAGCGCGGAAGGGTGTGAGGCGGTAGACCAGGTTGAAGGGATCGCGGTGGGTGGCGCTGTAGCGCAGGGCGAAGAGCGGGTGCAGCGCGCCGAGCGCCGCGTGGCTCCGGGCCGTGCCCATATTCTGCGGTTCGTCGAGGATGAGGATGGGGCGAGCGGCTTGCAGCAGTTGGATGGGCACGCGCCCTTGCAGGCGGTCGGTGCTTTGGTAGATGACGTTGGCGTCTTTGTTGAACGCGGCGAGCGTCATCACGAGGATGTGCAGGGCCGCGCTCTGGACGAATTGGGAGATCATGTTCAGGTCGCCGGAATCGTAGGGCGAGTAGCGGTAGGGTAGATTGTGATACAGCGCGCGGAAGTGTTCGGCGGTGACGTTCAGCGTCTTGAGCACTCCTTCGCGGATGGCGATGGACGGCACGACGACGATGAATTTGCTCATCCCGTAGCGCCGGTAGAGTTCCAGGGCGGTGCGCAGGTAGACGTAAGTTTTGCCCGTGCCGGTTTCCATTTCGAGGGAGAAGTTGGGAAAACCAGTAGACGGAGCGGCTCCGCAGACGGAGCCGAGACGGTAGACGGTAGACGGGGCGCTTCCGAGGACGGAAGCGTTGGGGAAGGGGAGCGTTATTAGGGTGGGGTCCAGGGGGAGGTGGTGGCGGTTTTGGATGGTGTGGAGGTTGGCGAGGAGGTCTTCTGGGGTGAGGTGGAGTTGGTTGGGGAAGGCTTGCTCGGCATGCAGGGCGCTGAGGTCGAGGTCCACGCGCGGCTGGCCGTCGAAGAGGTCCACGACGGCGGCGATGGCGTCGAGTTGGTAGGGCTGGTGGGGGTCGAATTGGAATTTCATTCAGTTGCTCTCAATTGACGGCGCATCACATCCACAATTTCCACGGCATCGCGCGCTTTGGCAATCGGCTTGACGGCGAGATAGCGCGCGTTCTGCTGATCAAAGGTGGTTTCGTAGCCGCACTGCTCCATAAATTCGCGTTCCGCGCCCCCGGCGAACAGCAATGTGTGGGCGCGGTGCGGGTCGAAGCGCGCCACCGGTTGGTTGATCAACGTCCGCAGATAGAGGTCTTTCGCCGTCTCGCCAGGTTTGTAGCCGGTACTGTACGGCCCGATGATGTCGAACAGCTCACAGATCACACGCTGCAATCTCGAAAAGGGGAAAGAACCGCGCACTTCCACGGACAAAGCTTTCTCGCCAGCAGAAACGATGAGATCGACGTGCGCGTCATACGTGGAAAAGGGTTTGTTGGTGACGGTGTACGCATCGCCGAGTTGGCGTTGCAGATACCGTTCGAGCAGTATTTCGGAGAGCGCGCCCAGGTAGCGTGTCTTGACGAGCTTGGATTCGTCGCGCAGGCGGCCCGCAGGGTCACATGGCGTGCCGCGTTGCACCGTGGCCTTCGCCAAAACGCTTTCGACCAGCGCGCGGTCCTCGCCCGCTGGCTCGATCCCAAAGGCGACCAGGCGGAAGGGGCGCGGCTGGCTTTCCAGCGTGCAACGCACGGTAATCACAAATTCACGCACAGGGTTTCTCCACTTGCTCGGGCCGGTCTCCTGACCGTGCCCGCACAGCGCCTTAACCGGCGGTGGCGCGGTCGGAGACCGGCCACAGCTTAGTAGATTGATCACAGCACAGATTCGCTAGATAAAATGCAACGTACACCGCAGAGCCAGATTCGCCGCCGTCTCGTCGTCCACGGCGGTCGCGCGGCACACGAACAGGTCATCCGGCGACAGGGGCAGCGCGGCGAGCCGCACCTGCGCATCCAGGCTGATGTAGAACGCTTGTCCCCGTTCCACATCGGTCACTTTGTAGACGGTCTGGTTGGGGAGTGACAGCACTTCCGTCGTGTAGTTGAGGGTGAACCCGGCATCTTTGAGGGCGACTTCCGCGATGACGGATGCCGTGTCGTATCCCGGCGGCAGCGGTTCCAGCGTCGTCTCCAACTGCATCGCGTACTCCTCCGGCGATGCGGCCTCGAACGCCGTTGTCTGGCGGAGCTGCGACGGCGCTAACCGGTACACCTTGAAGCCGAGGTCGCCCTCCTGCGTTTGTGCAGACAGCTTCTCGATCACCCGCCGTACGCGCGCCAGGGCGATGTCGGCAATCGTGCGTTGCCCTTCCGCTGGATTGGGCAGCGGCTCCGGCAGTTGCACGGCGATGAATTGCCGCGCGCCGCCATCCTGCCGGTTCAGTTCGAGGACGGCGTGCGCCGTGGTGCCGGACCCGGCGAAGAAATCGAGGATCAGGTCGTCTGCACCGGCGCACATCAGGGTCAATTGCTTGAGCAGCTCGACGTTTTTGGGATTGTCGAATTCCAGTCCCAGGGACGCCAATGTCTGCGAGGCGAGGATGTCCGTCCAATCGCTCGACCGCAGAATTCCTTCCGACGGGGCCACCCAGTGCTCGACGCCCTGATTCTTCCCTTTCCCCTGTGGGTTGCGGCGGATGAACTTCTTGCGCTTGCCGGTTTGTTCCCAATAATCTTCGAGCGACATTTGGTCGGCGTAGTCACGCGCGTATTCCTCGTAATTTCGCACGGCCTCGAACGCGACTTCGGTCTTCCACTTCCACTGTCCCGTTTCCGGCTGCACGCCAAGCAGCGGATAGCGCATCGTGGGCCGGTCTGCTGAGTTCCAAAAGCCTTTCCAGTACCCCTGCGTGCGTCGCTGCTCTGATGCTGGACGAAAAACCGGGTTCATGGTCGCCGATTGGCTGCGGCTGTAGACCAAAACGTATTCCGCCCCTACACTAAGGCTCGTGAGACCCCGATCCATAAACTGGCGGCTCAGGTTTTTGTTGTAGCGCCGCACCAGGAGGGTGTTGCGATAGTTTGGCTCGCCGAAGATTTCGTTCATCAGCAATCGCAGATTGGCGAGTTCTTCCTCACCGATGGACACGCAGATAAAGCCGTCATCCCGCAAAAGCTGGCGGGCCAGGAAAAGCCGGGGGTACAGCATCGTCAGCCAGGCGGAGTGATAGCGCCCGCCGGTTTCGGGATTGCTGGTGAGCCAGTTGCCGGCACTGTCGCGCTGGCCGGTCAGCTCGAGGTAGCGGCCCAGTGGATCGCTGAAGTCGTCCGGGTAGATGAAATCGCTGCCGGTGTTGTAGGGCGGGTCGATGTAGATCATCTTCACGCGCCCGAAGTAGGGCTTGAAGAGCAGCTTAAGCACTTCCAGGTTTTCGCCCTCGATGAAGACGTTACGGGTTGTCTCCCAGTCGATGGACGCTTTTGGGACGGGGATGAGTGTCGCTGTGGTGGGCTGCCGGATGGCGGTGAGGGCCGCGTGCTTCCCGGCCCAGGTGAGCGCGTAGCGTTCGGGAGCGCCATCGTCCTCGGTGCCTTGACTCAGAAGCGTGCGCAGCTTGTCGAAATCGATGCCGCCATCCTCGGCGATGGTTTCCGGGAACAGGTCGCGCAGACATGCCGTCAGCGCCGCGCCGCGTGTGGCGTGCGGGTCGGCAGTAGCCAGGACGGTAAATTCATTCGACTGTGGCATAGTTGTTTCCTGCGATCCTCTGAGATACGCTCACTATATACTCATTTTGATTTTAGCGCCACTTGTGCGTATAGCGTTTTCCCGTTCGACAGGCAATGAACACCATCATCTGGCCCGAAATCTACACTATTTGCGAAAAAACCGCCGACTTCCTTTGCGTTTTGTCAATAATTATGGTAACATATTTTTATAGTTGACGCAGGAGGTCAGTATGACAACAACAGAGAGTGAACCAGTGCAAGCAGCTCAGCCTACACAACGCGACGCCAATCGCGGCGTAAAGCGTGGGAGCGGATTTGCCCCATTATGGAATGCGTTCAAGAATATTGCCATTGTCTTCTCGTTCATCGTCAACATCATCCTGGTGCTTGTTTTGCTTCTGACACCCGAACCCCTGTTTATGGCCAAGAGCCAGGTGGCCGAACCGCTGTTGCTGGACCTGGACAGCGCCTTCGCCGCCCTGGGAGAGACGCGCATCGAATCGACCGTCTACATCACCGATACGATGCCGGTGGTGTTCGATTTGCCCCTGGCACAGAACACGAATGTGGTGTTGGTGGCGCCTGTACCCATCCAGGCGCCGGCGACGTTCGTCTGGCCGGCCGGCGGCGGCGCGATTCACGGTACCGTGCAACTCGTCTTGCCGCAGGGACTGGCCTTGCCCGTGTCGCTCAACCTGATGGTGCCCGTCAGCACGACTGTACCGGTGGTGATGCAAGTGCCCGTCGAAATCCCGTTGGCGGAAGCCGGGATGGCGCCGGCCATCGAACAACTGCGGGCCGTCTTCTCACCTGTCACCGGGATGTTGCAAAGCTTGCCCAATTCGACCGAAGAACTCGTGCAACAGGTCGTTAGCGCACCATAATGAATCAACGGCCTATCTGTAACTACGAAGGCTCCCGCTATCGCACGGAGTTCTGGGACACCACGCGCGCCTACGAGGACGCCGCCGAACGCATCGCTATGCGGGCACTGTTGCCGCCGGAGGGTCGCACGCTCATCGAAATCGGCGCGGGATTTGGGCGTATGGTCGACCTGTACGCAGGCTACGAGACGGTCGTGCTCTTCGATTACGCGCGCACGCAGTTGGAGCAGGCCGTAGAGCGCCTCGGTGAAACCGGCGCGAGCGGGCAGTCTCGTTATCTCTTTGTGCAGGGCGATTTCTATCACTTGCCTTTCGTCGCCGGGCTTTTTGACACGGTGACGATGGTACGCACCCTGCACCATGCCGCCGATGCGCCCGCCGTGCTGCGCGGCATCGCCGGCATCCTGGGGCCGGGCGGGGTGTTCGTCCTGGAATTTGCCAATAAGCTGAACCTCAAAGCGATTGCGCGCTACCTCCTGCGCCGCCAAGCGTGGTCACCTTTCGACCATGAACCGGTGGAATTCGTGGCCCTCAACTTCGATTTTCATCCCCGCTGGATGTGGGCGCAGATGGAGCAGGCTGGTTTGCGTCGCGAGGCCACGCGCACCGTTTCCCATTTCCGCATCGGGTTTTTGAAGCGCCTCGTCCCCACACGCCTCCTAACCGCCCTGGATGCGTTGGCGCAGCCGACCGGCGCGCTCTGGCAGCTTAGCCCGAGCGTTTTCACGCGCGCGCGGGTTGGTGCAGGGAAGCGCCGGGCTGCCGCTGGCGCGTTCTTCCGTTGCCCGGCGTGCGGCGAGCCGTTGGATGCACCGCCACAGGATGAGTTTCACTGCGCATGTGGCAAGGTCTGGCGGCGTGAGGGGCATATTTACAACTTCCGCGATCCGGCCTGATCTGTTATAATACTTCCATTCCGGCGGCGGCAACCCAGGGCCGGAGTTAGCCAAATGACGACGAGCAGGGGCACATACCCTGCTCGTTGTGATGAGATGAACAATGCAATGGATTCGTGATTACAAACCCGATCTCGAGGTGACGCGGCTATTTCGCCGCGCGCTGGTGATTACCCTGGCAGGGAACGTCGTTCTGGCTGTGGGCAAAGGCGCGGCGGCCCATTTCTCCGGCAGTGTGGCGCTGTACGCGGACGCCGCCAATTCCGTTTCGGACGTTTTGTACTCGCTGCTGATGGCTCTCGGTCTATGGATGGCGCTACAGCCGCCGGACATCGGTCATCCGCAGGGCCACGGACGTTTTGAACCTCTCGTCGGGCTGATGGTCGCCGCTGCAATGACGTTTGCCGGATACGAAGCCGGGCGTGCGTCTGTCGAGCGATTCCTGATCGGGGGCATGGGTGTGGAGCTTGGCTGGCCTATGCTCGCGCTCCTGGTCAGCGCCGCGAGCAAAGCCGTGATGTATGGGACAATCCGGCGCATTGCCACGCAGGTCGCCAGCCCTGCACTTGCCGTCGCCGCGCAGGATAACCTCTCCGATGTGCTCACCTCTGGCGCGGCCTTTGTCGGGGTCCTTGGTTCGCACTTTCTCCACCCGTTGGCCGATCCCATTGCGGGCGTGCTCGTCGCGCTGTGGATTTTCCGCGCGGCGTTGGCAGCCTGGAAGGAGAACCTCCGCTATTTGACCGGTGCGGGCGCTTCACGCGAAATTCGGGAAGAAATCGCCATTGTCGCCGCGACGGTACCCGGAGTCCTGGGAGTACATCAGGTGATCACCGAATACGTTGGCCCGCGTCTGGTAGCCGATTTGCACATCGATGTGGATGGGAACACACCACTCTTCGAGGTGCACCGCATCTCTGACGTCGTCCGCATCGAATTGGAGGCACTGCCCGAGGTGGATCGCGTCTACGTGCACGTGGAACCGTGCCAAGACGAACGAGATGATAGATTACAAAAGTCTCCCGAGTCGCCTTGTTAACCAAGGCTTAGGGTCTGTAAAAGAATAAATTCCTGACCGCGACCTTCCCGGAAGCTGACCATAGCTTGATCAGGATGCCTTGCA
>OMKS01002221.1_pt1 | contig 16394 bp, 14 predicted proteins | sample 1674721 | NCBI WGS metagenome assembly OMKS01 (sample SAMN06264996, study PRJEB25208) | sediment metagenome | isolation source: hot spring sediment | place: USA: California | collected 2014-09-02
ATGGAGCGTATGATGGAGCTTTCACGTCAGAAGAAGGCCCACGGCCTTTTCACACGATACCAGAGCAATCCGATCCTGACGGCCGACGACTGGCCCTATGCAACCAACGCCGTATTCAACCCGGGCGCTGCGAAGGTCGACGGTGAAACCCTGTTGCTGGTTCGGGTGGAGGATATGCGGGGCTTTTCCCACTTGACGGTCGCACGCAGCGCCGACGGCCTGACCGACTGGCGCGTCGATCCACAGCCTACGCTGGAGGCCGATCATAGCACCGGTGAAGAACGATGGGGCCTGGAAGACCCACGGATCGTCTGGCTCCAAGAGCAGAAACAGTATGCCGTAACATACGTGTCGTTCGGCGAAGGCGGGCCCGTCGTCTCGTTGGCTATCACCAAGGACTTTCGCACCTTCGCCAAACTGGGTGCTCTGCTGCCCCCGGAGGATAAAGACGCCTGCCTGTTCCCTAAGCGTTTTAGCGGCCGGTTCGCCCTGATTCACCGACCCATCGTCCGCGGTGAAGCCCACATGTGGATCAGCTTCTCCCCTGATCTGCGCCATTGGGGCGACCATCAGTTGCTTATGCCGATTCGCCACGCCTACTGGGATTGCGCCCGGGTGGGGCTGGCCTGTCAGCCCATCGAGACGGAGGAAGGCTGGCTCGTGTTCTATCACGGGGTCCGCAATACGACCGCCGGCGCGATCTATCGAACGGGCGTGGCGCTGCTCGATCTGGAAATGCCGTGGAAGGTCCTGCGCCGCGGCCACGAGTGGGTGCTCGGACCCCATGCGCTGTATGAACGGGTGGGCGACGTCAGCGATGTTGTGTTCGTCTCGGGCGCTATCGTCGAGAAGGAAGCCGATGAGCTGCGGCTTTACTATGGAGCCGCCGATAACACCATCGCCGTCGCCACAGCCAGCTTGAGCAAGTGCATGGAGTATATTCTCTCATGCCCGAAGGTTTAGATAGGTGCGGCCCCTATTCGGCACCTTGCACCCTCTTGCCTTCAGCACGCAGGCCCTCGCCGTGCTCTTGTCCAGGACCGATCAGCCCGATCGCCTGCGGGTCATCGCCAGCATCCCTGCCGCCACAAGGACCATTGTGGCCGGCTCCGGAATTTCTCCCTCATCGCCGTTGTCACGCTTTCGAAAACCGCCGGAAGAGAAGCCCGAATCGAAGGACTCCCCCGGCGACGCCACCGGACCGCCGCTGCCGAGCCACTGAACTTCGCCGATGCCCCCACCGGACAACGACACCTCTTCATCGAGATGTGTCGGGGCAAAGACCGCGATAACAATCTTCGGCTTGTTGACAAAAAGCCGCGTCGTCATGGCCGCCGGATCGTCCACATCACCCAGCCAGTACTGGAACTCAAAACCCGGGTTGGGTATCGCGGTCAAAACCACATCCGAGTCACCCTGGAACCGGTGGACCCCCGCATCGGGCGTCGTGGCCCCGCCCCGTTCAGGCGTATGCTGGACAAGCACCGCCACTTCAAACGCGCGGCATACCACCGGTGAAAGAATCAATACCAAGGCCGTAAAGCCCAGACGCACTCGTGTTCTCGCGACATAGAACATGGCAACCCCACTCCATCAAATCCATTTGCTGCTGCCTACCGGATGCGTGCTCCTAAACGTTTCAATGCCACTCCTCAGTTTAGTCCTGCTCGAACCGCAGATTCTATAAGTGCCTCCATAACACGCACGCGAAGGCATGTCAAGAGATTTCCATTAATTTCCCTCAGATCCAGCGCACTTGCCCAACGAACACGCAAGGGATTCACCAGACTAACAAGCACGCAGGTTGGCTAAATTTCCTATATTGACAGACGTGGGCCCAAAAAAAAGCCAGATTCCTATTGAAGAATCTGGCTTCGGAGGAGGGTGATGAAAAGCAAATTGATGGCTTTGTTAGTTGCGTTCTATTCTGCCAGTAAACTCATCGAAAAAACACGCAAGATTTCTTTAGCGAAAAAACCCGATTTGCTCAAAAACTACACTTTTCTGTCAGGCCGTCAAGCAACCTCGCCTGAGTTTGTTAAAATTTTGTTCGTCTGTCGTGGAATACTCGATTCCACGCCGGTATCCACGCTATTTTACGCTTGCCAGGGGCGGGGTGTTCTCATATTTTAACACTTCAGGCGTTAGTAGTTTGCGATAAGCGGTTGGTTGTACAGGTTTTACGATATCGCGCACATGGGCACGCGAACCACAATATGTGACTTGGCCGAGATGCCCGCCAGCGGCCGAAAAATCGTCGCCGTCAGTTGCTACGACTACACGACGGCCCGGCTCGTGGCCCAGGCCCAGGTAGATCTCATCCTTGTCGGCGACTCGGCCGCCCAGGTGGTCCTGGGGCACGACTCCACCCTCCCGGCGACCATGGACTTCATGGTGGCCATCACAGCAGCGGTTCGACGGGGGGCCCCGGACGTCTACCTCGTGGCGGACATGCCCTTCCTGTCGTATCAAGTCGGCGTGGGTGAGGCCGTCCGCAACGCCGGCCGTTTCGTCGCCGAGGCCGGGGCACAAATGGTCAAGATCGAGGCCACCGCCGCCCAGTTGAGCGTCGTGCGGGCCGTCAGCGACGCGGGCATGGCCGTCATGGCCCACATCGGGATTCGCCCCCAGCAAATCGGCAAGGTCGGCCGGTTCCGCGCCGAGGCCACAACCGCCGAAATGGCCACCGACCTCATCACCCTGGCCTGGCGGATGGTCGAGGCCGGGGCCAGTATGTTGCTCCTCGAAGGCACCGCCGCCGAAGTGGCCAAGATCGTAACGGAATCCGTCCCCGTCCCCGTCATCAGTTGCGGCTCAGGCAGCGACTGTGACGGTCAGATCCTCATCGCCCCCGACATCCTGGGGCTGACCGAGGGCCGGCTGCCCAAGTTCTCCCGCGCCTACGCCGACGGCGCCAGGATAACCATCGAAGCCCTCAACACCTACAGCCAACAGGTCAAGTCCGGCCAATTTCCCGACCACGACCATAGCTACCACATGAAACCCGGCGAACTCGACCGACTCCGAACCCTTTTGGAGCAGCCGCGGACGTAGCCCGCACATCGTCTGAAGACCTCCGGGTGGCCTTTTCCGGAGCCAATCAAAGGACTCCAACAGGATGCCTCGGGCCTGTCTGCACGAGGACTGAACCTGCCCGATCACCAAAAGCGATGGACGCCGCCACCCGTGCGGGCGGAGGCGTCCATCTTACGGCGGAGGGATAGGGTTTGTTTACGAATCGAGCAGACCACCGCCTGTTCAGGGCAGAAACCAACAGGTCTGCTCCAACCATTGGCTCGCAAGAAGCTCGATATCGCCCATATCGGCTGCTCCATCGCCGTTCAAATCACATAGCAACCACCCCCCTGCCCAGTCCTCCAGCAAGGTCGCAATATCCGCCAGGTTCACAATGCCGTCATTACTCAGATCGGACGGAAGGGCCCATCTATGCGGTGCCATACTGGCCTCACTCGTGCCCCCATAGGCCCCCATGTCGATGCGCACGTTGCGGCCCCATTCATTGTCTGGATCGTCCGGCACGGTCAGCGGCTCTTGCCCAAGCGACAAGCCCGGAGCCCCTGCGTCAATACAACGGCTTGTGAGGCCATCCCAGGTCCACACACCCCGCCGCAGGTCCCATCGCCAACCCTCACTCTTAAGGTGGAAATCCCCATTCTCGCCGTCCACGAACAGGGGATCCACATCGATATTGCTCATCCCGGGCCACCCACCCATGATATTGGAAAACAGGATAACTGAGAAACCAGCGAGTATTTGGGTGTTCCCGTTGGCCCAGACAATGGAATTGACCACCGTCGGTCGCGCGGCGTTGATTCCGTTGCCGTGGTTATAGGCGACGGTGCAGTTCATGGTGGTGGGCATGGAGCCGGCCAGACCGCAGCCCTGGTTTCTTGCGACGATACAGTTGACCAAAGTCGCAAGATTGTATCGCATGAACCGTCCGTCGGCGACGGCCGGCATATCGATGCCATGGCCTCCATTGTCGGCGATGAGGCACCCCCGGAGGTTCACTTTGCTCTCTTTGCTGAGGGTCATGCCCGCCCCGAGATTGTCGACGACGCGGCAGTTGATAAAGGTCGGCTGTGTGCCCCGGCAGTAGATGCCCGTGGAGCCATTTGTCAGCGTCAGGCCGTCCAGGACCGACTGCGGCCCCTCGGAATAGACGAAACTGGCGACCGGCCCCCGGCCCATGCCATCGACAATGGTGCCCGCGACCACCGATGGATCATTGGGATCCATCGAGGCGACACGCAGGGCCTTGGAGTACATGTTGATGTTCTCCCTGTAGCGACGCGGCGCCGCCTGGATGATGTCGCCGGGCTCGGCCTCGACGATAGCGTGCTGGATGTAGTCATATTGTCTGCCGCGTGTGAGGTTCTCCACGTCGCCGCCGCCGATGGAATAGGCGAACTGCACCTGGGCCGCCTGCGGCTCGCTGAAAATGCCCCTGACCCACACCAGCGTGTCGCCGTCAATCACGGGCCAGACGCCGTAGTAGGACCCCTGAAGCGTAACATCCAAGACACTCCCACCGCGCGTCAGGCACGCGAGCCTGATAGATCCGCCATAGGTCCCGCCGTCGCAGTAGGTGACCAGGCAGCCGTCGATGGCAGGCTGGTGCTGCAAGCCGGGCCGCCGGACAATGGGGAACTCGCGGATGTTGTTCCAATCGGAAATATCCGCCGCGTAGATGTCGCCGCTGTCGTTGCGCATGTCCGTCCAGACAACGGTGTGGCCGAAAATGGCGGGGTCCTTCTGAACGGCCGAATCCATGCACACGATATACACCTGAATGTCCTGCGGGTCACTGAGGTCGGCGGCAAAAATGTCACCTGCGCTCTCCCAGACCACGATGGATCCGCAGATGTCGATGACGCTGTCGTAGTCGTTATAGAACTCATTGTAGTTGTATGGGTCCCGCTCGCCGCCTTCTTCAAAGATGAATAGAGGCACCGGGTTCTGGAGGTCGGAAATATCGGCCCCGACAATATTGAAAGGCATATTCCTCCAGAGGCTTTCGTTGTTCTTGTCGATGCCGCGATGCTCCAGCCAGACAACGGTGTTTCCGGAGACGGCCGGATGGCTGAAGGAATTGTAGTTGTCGTGCTGGGCCAGCGCCACCTGAACGCCGGTGGCCAGATTGCGGGCGAACACGCTCAGGTTCTCCCGGCCCTGGTACCCGTTGTACGGAGGCGCCGATCCACCCGCCCAGACGACGATATCGCCGTCGATCCGGGGGTGCGTGTCCAGTCGTCCCGATGAAATAGTGGTGACTTCCTGCGTAAGGGTGTTGCGGCACTTGATGTCCCAGTCATAGGCGCTGAACGAGCCGGCGGCGTAGACAATGTGCGGACCCGAGACATCGGGATAGAAGTAGTAAGACACATCGGGAACCGTCGCCACAAGGGCCTGCTGGATGACGGTCACGCCCACGGTGACGACTTCCACGTAAGACGGTTCGGACGCGGTGAACGGGTCGCGGACAACAAGCTCAAAACGGTACAGTCCACCAGTTTCGCACAGGAACCAAGGCGTAGCCGTCGCAGGGCCGATCAGATCGACCTCCGGCCCGGCCACCTGCGTCCACTCGTACGTGATTTTGTCGATGACATCCGGATCGTAGGAGGCCGAGCCGTCCAGCCGAACGGCCGAGGGGGCTTCGCAAACCTGGTTCGGCCCGGCGATCGCAACCGGCGGCTGGTTGCCCACCAGGATGAGGACCTCATCCGGCCCACTCAACCCGGTGCCGTCCCCGACGACGAGTTCAAAAATGTATCGCCCGAATTCCGGGGCGTCGAACGAGGGCGTGGCGCTGTCCTCGTCGGTCAGGCTTACGGGCGGACCCTCGGTCTGCTCCCACAGATACTCCGTCTCGCCTTGCGGGTCGTAGAAGAAGCTGTTGGACCCGTCCAGCGTAACCGGTCCCGGAGCCAGCAGGTGCTGATCGGGGCCGGCGTCGGCCACGGGGTGGATATAACCAACAAACTCGTCGGCCCCGATGTCAATCAGAACCGCGTAGATGCGAGGGTCCCCCTCGATGTCGGTTTCGTAGGCATCAGGCACGTATGTCGGATCGCCGGCGCTGATGCACGGCGAGCCTTCCTGGATACGGTAGTCGCCCCACCCGGCGGCCACAAAAAGTGGGTCGGCCGAGATGTTGCCCGAGATACCCGTCCGGCTGCTGGGACCGTCGTAAACCACCTCGCCCACACCGGGTTGCTGGCTCAGGTAGTTGCCCGGCGTATTGCCCCAGACGTTGTTGTACGCGATATCCTCGGCGGCCAGGCCGTTGTGATACATGCCGCCGCCAGTCGCCGCCAACGCGATGATATTGCCGATAACCCTGGAGCGGGAGAGGAACTGGCTGTCGTACTCCGTGTAGATGTTTCCGGCGAAGCCCAGTTGGCCGTATTGTATGCCCAGGTCCACGTTGTTAGCGACGATCGTGTTATTCAGAAGCCGCCCGCCGAAAAGGACCACGCCGCCACCCACAAAGGCCGAGTTGTTGTGAATGAGGTTGTTCCGGATGAGCGGGTCGCCCATGTAGGTCATAATCCCCGCGCCCGCGTAACAACTGTTGTCTCGCAGGATGTTGTTCGTAATCAGGGCGTCGGACAGGATGGTCGCTATGGCCCCTCCGTAGCCGACTTGTTCATTCCCGGATTCAAAGATGAATGGACCGTGGTTGTCCTCCACCACGCACTGCATGATGGTGGGAGAAGACTCCTTGATGAATATCCCGGTGCCCCAGTATATTTCGGTGCCAAAGAGTTCCGGCACGGGGGTTCCGTATCCGCCTGTGATGGTGAACCCACGCAGCACCGCCGCACGGGTCTCGCCGTTCTCGAAGATGACCGTGCTGCCCTCTTCATCGCCTATGATAACGGTCTCCTCGACGATTTCCGGGTCGTTCGGGTCAATGCTGGTCACAATGATGTTTCGCCCGCCGAAGTGGATGGTCTCATAGTACTCGTCGGGGCTGACAACAACCATGTCGCCGTCGTTGGCGTCCATGATGGCGGCTTGGATGCCGGGGTACTCCTCGGGAACCAGGAGGGTCCTGCCCGAAGCCGGACCAACCATCAAGACCGTTAAAACAATACAAGTCAGCAATAGGCGTCGCATGGTGCCTCTCCAAATTGTGCGTTTGCGGCGGCGCCTTCGCCCCGGCCGCGCTCGCAGCGCCCGCCATGGGAATATCCGAAGTGACCCCGCCTCCGAGTTTCAGGTCATTCCATATTCATATCAAAAAGCCGTCTCCGTCGCAAGGCAAAACCCACTCGGATGGGCCCGTAATGCGTTGAAATCCATATCCGCGGCGAGGAAGAATCGCCGTTCTGTACCAAATAAGACGCCCCAGTCCGCCGACCGTTACAAGTTTTGTGAGTTTTTGCTGCCGCCGGGCACGTTTCGCCGCCCGGACGGGTTACGCACCCACACTGGTAGTGCTATTGAGAGGGCGCTTTGCGACAAGAGGCGTGGGAGACTACCTGCCGCCGTCCGGTACGGGCAGGCCGAGTTCCGCCAGGACCTTCTTCATGTCGTCCCAGACCTGGGCGCGAGTCTCATGGGTATAGTTCCGCAGCAGGTAGGCCGGGTGGTAGGTGGCAATGAGCTTGATGGGGGGCTGGCCAAGACCATTGACGTAGTCATGAAACCGCCCCCGCAGCCGCCCTATCGCCTGATTCGTATTGAGCAGGGTCCGGGCGGCGTGGGCCCCCAGGGCCACAATGACTTCCGGGCGAATCACCTCGATCTGCCTTTGGAGCAGCGGTAGGCAACTGACGATCTCCTCCGGTCGGGGATCGCGGTTCTCCGGCGGACGGCACTTGAGGATATTGGCAATGAATACGTCGCTGCGTTCCAGCCCGCAGGCCCCTATGATCTTGTCGAGCAATTGACCGGCCCGGCCGACAAACGGGCGCCCTTGGGCGTCTTCGTCGGCCCCCGGCGCCTCTCCGATGAACATGATGCGTGCATTCGGACTGCCTTCGCCAGGCACGGCGTGGGTACGGCTCTCGCCAAGTCCACATCGGCAGCACGCCGCCACCTCCTCAGCGATCAGAGCCAGTTGTCTGGCGTGATCGCCGGGGGCGGATTCGACACTTGGACCGACTCCATCTGAACCCAGATCCGCATCTTCACCCGCGGAAACGACTGTCCGCGACAAAGGGGTCGCGGATCGACCGACGCCTCTAGGCACAAATCCAGCGAAGAATTGCTCCATCTCCAGGTGCTGGCGGGCCACTTTGGCAAGGTCTCTGTCGCACTGCATACCTGGATTTTAGCCACCCGGCCCTCCCTCCGCAACGAAAAAGCCGCTTTACTGTCGCACCAAAGGCCCCTGGGCACCGGGCCACCGGGCAATATGACGAAATCTGGATTTGACTCTTGCGTTACATAAGGTAATCTAATATCGTATTCATAATTGCTTGCCATGCTGGTCGGACACGACCTCGCATTACCATAAGAGAGGCTTATAATGCATATAGAAACGCTGAAGGTGTTCTGCGATATCTGCGAACTGGGCAGCTTCTCCAAGACCGCCGAGAAGAACCTCCTGAGCCAGTCGGCGGTATCTCAGCAGCTTGCCCAGCTTGAGGTAGCCCACAAGTGCCAGCTTATTGACCGCAAGAAGCGCCCCATCGAGTTGACCAAGGAGGGCGAACTGCTCTATCGCACCGCCAAGGAGATGATCGAGCGGTACGATCAGTTCCGCACGGAGTTGAACGCAATGGCCCGGCCGGAGAAGAACCGTGTGAACGTCGGCGCCATATTCAGCATCGGCATGCACACGCTGCCGGCCTACGTCAAGCGTTTCATGGTTGAGCACCCCGACATCAACGTCCACATAGAGTACCTCAGCGCCGCCGTGATCTACGAACGGGTCCTCCTGGGCGATATTGACGTGGGCCTGGTGGCCGTGCCAAAACGCGACAAACGTCTGGACGTGTACGAATTCGAGGATGAGAAGCTGGTCGTGGCGTGCGGCACCAGACATCCCCTCGCCCACAAACCCCAGATCGACATCCATCAGCTCCAGTTCGAGCGATTTATCAATTTTGAGAAGGATGTGCCAACCCGGGCGTGGATAGACGGCATCCTGGGAAGGTATAATGTCGTCGTTCGTTCGGTGATGGAATTCGACAATATCGAAACGGTCAAGAGGGCCGTCGAGATTAATGCAGGGGTCAGCCTGCTTCCCGAATCGGCTATCTTGCAGGAAGTGGCCGCCGGAGCACTGGTGGGGGTCCCCCTGGCAAACGAGAATTTTGTCAGGCCGACCGGTATTATCGTACGTAAAGGAAAGGTCATCGGCCCGGCCGTCCGATATTTCATAGACCTCGTGGCCAAGACGGGCCGCGATTGACGCCGGCGGCATCCATCGCGTCTGGTAGCCAGAACATCGACCCTGTTTCGGAGTCTTGATGGGCATTCGAGCAGTGATATTCGATCTCGACGGAACGATCACCGAGCCATACTTCGATTTTGACGCCATCCGCGAGGAGATCGGCCTTCCCCGCAATGGCGGGCCCATTCTCGAAGCGATGCGGGATATGGACGAGGCTCAGCGTCGGTCTGCGGAGGCGGTTCTTCACCGACACGAACAGCTCGCCTTGGAACAGAGCCGCCTCAATCCCGGCGCCCGCGAGACCTTGGAGGCATTGCGCCGAGCGGACATCCGTATCGGGATACTGACCCGGAACATCCGGCAGAATGCCCTCGAGATCGCCCGCCGGCATAATCTGTTCTTTGACGGGGTGGTCGGCCGGGAAGACGGCCCGGTCAAACCCGATGCCTTCGGGGTGCGGTGGTTCTGCGAGCAGTTCGATATCCCCCCGGCCGAGGCCATGGTCGTGGGTGACTACCCGTTCGACATTCAGTGTGCAAAGGCCGCCGGAGCCACGGCCGTCCTGCTCGCCAACCAGCCCAAGGCCGCGGAATTCGCAAAATACGCCGATTTCACCATCGACCGGATCGACCAGATACTGGGTATTATCCAGAACGGTAAGGAGCACAGGGCCGCATGCCGATAGGTATAAGAATGAGACGATTGACTATGTGTAAGACAACAACAGTCTTCATGATGGGTATTCTCTTGGGAACGGTGGGTTACTGCCTGGCCCAGGAATCGCAGGTCTGCCCGGAGCAAACGGCCCCTGAGAAGGTGGCTCTGGACCCCGTAGATGATGTTCTGGCCCAGTTACAGGCCAAGACCTCGAAACTGACGTCCTACGAGGCCGGTATCATCTACCGGTTTAAGCAGCCGTTGTTGGAATCCGAATCGTTGCGGCGAGGCGTCCTGCATTACGCCAAGTACGACCAGCGAACATTCCTGCGTATCGATTTCCAGACCCTGAAGCAGGACCAGGAGCCGGAGCAGAGGTATCGCGAGCTGTACATCTTCGACGGTGTATGGCTGACCGTACTCAACTATCAGGTCAAGAGCGCCAAGCGGCACCAGCTCGCCGAGGAGGACAAGCCCGCCGACGCCTTCAACCTCGCCAGTGAGAATCTGCCCGTGATCGGCTTTACCCGGATCACCGATCTCAAGCGAGAGTTTGAGGTCCGCCTGGTGGAGGAAAGGAACCCTGAGAAATCAGGGCTGATCCGTCTCCACCTGCGGACAAAACCTCAGTCGAAGTACAAGGACGACTACACTTCCCTTGACTTCTGGATGGACGCCAAAGACGGGCTTCCGGTGAAGATCGTGGCTTTCTCCCCGGAAGAAGAGGTTTATGAAATCGAGCTGGTCGAACCGAAGATCAATCTCGGCGTCAACCGTAGGGTCTTCGAGTACAACATTCCGCGCGATTTCGGTCGTCCGGAGATCGTGCCGCTGAAGAAGCAGCCGCCTGAGAACCCCTAAGCGTGTTGAATTAAAGACAGGATACCACTTGAGCAACGCAGATTCAAATGTCTGTAGCGCCGGCCGGGTCGGGGCTGAGGAATTCAAACAACTGGTTGAACAACGTGCCGGCCAATTACTATCCCTCGTGGACTTCGTATCCCGCCACGGCATGCGCGAGGTCGTACTGAGCCGACCCCTGCTGGGCGAACTCCATTCCCAGGCAATGCAGATTGAAGAACTGCTGGACGCCTACGATGCGGGCAACAACTGCTCGTGGTGCTGGTTTCGCTCGTTGACGGCCGCCCTCAAGCTGTTTTCCGACGTTACATACGAATTGCTGCACATCCAGCACTCGGTTCCGGACTACCGCCTGATGCCCATCGAAAACGATTTCGCCAAGGCCACCGACCAGGTTCTGGGTTTCACATGCGACGTGCTGGTTCACGCATGCCGGCTGATGGAGGTGCGGTCTCGGCAACTGGGACTGGCCATCGTGCCCAACGGACACGAAATCGGCAAGTACGCCGAGAAACTGCCGGGCGGCCGCCTTCCGCGGGATTGTCGTGCGCGGCGGGTCGAAACGGTCGCCGAGACGGTTACTGGGCTGGCCACGGCCTTCCTGAACCTGGCGGCGGACAGCGAAGACATCCGCGGCGCCGGCCGGGCCAAACCCGACCAGTACGCCCGTTATCTAGAAGGCCCTGTTACCGAGGACAAGTTGCGAAGCCTCGAACTGCGGTTTCACAATCTGCAGTCGCTCTATGATACCAAGGTCTCCGGCACCGAGATCGCCGCGATGGACACGGATCTCCCGGTCCTCCGCGGGCACATCAGCGTCGTCTTTCATCTGCTCAAGACCGCCACTCTTTTCGCCCATCATTATGAGCGGCACCTGGACCGAAAGCCCTGCGAGATCGCCAGTAGCCGCGAGCCGTTGGTCAACCGCGACGCCTTGCTGGCGGCCCTGATGAGCTACTCGATCCGCCACATCAGCCTCTATATCGCCTGCACCGAGCAGCTCTGTCAGGACATGCTTAAGCGATATGCCGAGGTCGCTGAAGTAACAGTGCCTGTGCCGCCCTATCGCGGCTTCCATGTCCGGCCTTCCACGCTGATATCGAAGCTCGTCCTCCATTATGGCAGCGAAGTCAGAATGCTCATGGACAACGAGGTCTACGACGCCGGATCGCCCCTTGAACTCTTCCGCGCTAATGAGAAGATCAACGCGGCCAAACGCCGCCGACTGGCCGAGGCGGTTGACGGACTCAATCTCAACGGAGAGTGCCTCGGATCCGCGGAGATCAAGAAGATCCTCCATGAAACCGTGATGCAACTGGTGCAGCGGGAAAAGGTCATCCTCTACGAGCAGCCTCTCGAGTTGCCCGCTGAGTCGGTGCAAACGCTCGGACGACTTCAGGAGCAGGTGACGGTGGAGGTCGCCCGCCTGCTGACGCTGGGCAAGATTGATGTCGAGGTGGACCTTCAGGTCCGCTTCGTCGGCGACCGGCGGGTCCTCGATGATATCCGCCTGCTCGCCGAATCGGGCTACGGAGAAGACCATCTCGGCAACAACATTGCTCTGCCCCAGAAACTCGTCTATCTGAGGCGGTAGACGAGACAGCCCTCAAGCCTCCGGGCAATCTGCGCCACCATGCTCTGGCCGCCTTGGCGGCCTTCAATTCTGATTGGGCACCCGACCCTGACGACCTGGTGGCCCTATACACGTACTGCGAGAAGGGTCCACTGTATTGTTAAAATAGACAAATCAGTAATTCTAGGAAATCTGAAATACAGAGAATTGTTAATCTGGGAAAAATTAACCCGCAACACAAAACATCGCCAAGCCGACTTTCGACACAACCATCGTTGGCCTCAGAGGCACTCGTAGCGACGACGAGGCATACGAAAAAGGCCTATGGTTGCGATAAAAATTCATTTTTTTCGCAGAAAAGGCCGATTCCTTTTGACAGCCGTGTGCACGGAAACTACCCTCGACGTGGTATTACCCGAAGATTAGGAGGTCACCTACATGCAGGAATACGAAGATCTGAAGACGCTCGTTAACGAAATTGAAGCGGATGTCAACAAGGCCCAAGGAGGCAATAAAGCGGCTGGAACGCGGGTCCGTAAACAAATGCAGGACATCAAGAAGGCCGCCCAGAACGTCCGCAACCGGATTCTGGAGATTCGTACAACTGACTGAGCGATCTCAGCGAATCAGCATCAACGGGGTGGTTTCTCGCGTTCAGGCGGTTTCCAGCACGGGCGGGGATGCTGTGTATCGGCTCAGTTTCTGGTTTATTTGCACTTCGCGTTGTGTTTTTTCCACGGAGGGCGCGCATGCCGCCACCTCTTCTCTTTGATTTGTCTCGCGTTGACTTGTCGGCGGATCCCATCTACGGGCGTTCGGATATCGACCCCCTGAATCCCCAGCGTTATGAAATGGAGCAGCTTGACGGGATTCTCTGGGTCGATACGGAGGCTCGCCTCGTTCTCGGATACAAGGATGTTACACAGAATGAGTTCTGGGTCCGGGGCCATATCCCGGGCAGACCTTTGATGCCCGCCGTGATCATGATCGAAGCTGTGGCTCAACTGTCCAGCTTCTTCGTGAAGCAGTTCTTCGGCATCGACGGGTTCATCGGATTCGCCGGCATCGAATCGGCCAAGTTCCGAGCCCCGGTTCAGCCCGGCTCCCGACTGCTGTTGCTGGGGCATCTCACCAAGTTGGCCAGTCGCAAGTACTCCATGGACGTGCAGGGCGTTGTGGATAAGACCTTGGTTTTTGAGGCCACGGTCTCCGGCATGCGCGTGTAGAACCTGTACCCGGAGGCATATCCGCCCCTACCACCAACCCCACCAACATCTCTACACCGCCTGACGAGTCCGTACCACGGGCGTCCCGCCCGTGAGTACCACGGGCATCTTGCCCGTGACCCCGACCCGCAGCACGGGCATCCTGCCTGTGAGTCCGACCTGCGGCCCGTGCATCCTTCTTTCGTATTGCGTATTGCGTGCAACCCCGCGGCATTCGCATCTTGTCCGTGTGTCCCACAACCGTGGCGAGGGCGTCTCGCCCTTGCCTGCCGAGGGCATCCTGCCCTCGCGTCCCGACGGCGCAGGTCACACACTGAAACACCTTACCCATTGACCCCGTGACTGTGTCATTCCCGCCAGAGCGGGAATCCAGACCAGCGCGCGCACAGATTCAATCGTCAAGCCGGATGAGACGCAGAAAGTGCGTCCAGCCCAATTGTGCAATCAGTGATTGCACTATCTCCTCGTCGGGGAAGACCTGCGCGAAGCGGATCATATTGAAGATGTTCCTTTGCCCGAAGCCCCGCCCAAACTCCGCCGTCAGTTCTTTCGACAGCGCCGCAACAATCTCCTGGCCATACTCGGCCCGCTTCTGCTTTCTTCTGCCCTTCTCTCGCGGGTCGCTTGCTTGAACTTGGTTGTGTACCGGCAGTCGTGCCAGCCGTTACCGTCGAAGGTCTTGCCGCCGGAGAGCTCTTCGGTCTTCTCATCCCAGGCGGACCTACGTTACACTTCGTACGGTTACTCACCCCATGAGTGTGGTGTTCCCGCAGGCCCGGTGGCCTAACGTTCACGGCTGTTTCTTCTTATCACATCCGTTCCGAACTCCATCATGTTGATCAACTCAGGAAGGAGGCCCATCACCCAACCCACAACATGTGTTTGGATCGCTAGATGCTCAAAGGCATCGCCGATAACGATAGGCCCTTTGCCGAAGGTGTAACTCTCTGGCTTCTCCTTGCATTCTGTCATCAACAGAAGTTGCATAAGCGGGTTATGCCAGCTGTCGATGTCGGGCATAGAGTGACCCATGGCGGCAAAGGTCTTCATGCGCTCTTGGAGGAGCTGGGCAACATTCCGGATCTGAAGTGCCGCGCTGAATAATCTGATAAACTCTCCGGCAAAGGCACGCATAATCCTCTCTCGGAGATGGGGTCGCTTCAAGAACAGCCATGTATCAAGGCGAACCAATACATAACACCCCACCTCAAAAAACGCTGCATCAGTTGAGAATCTGTCCCCAATGGCAAGCAGGGGCATCTCATCGTCACACTGCGGATCGGAGTGACCGAAGCTCACCAGCACGTTGATGAACAGCGCAAATAGATCTTCCACGGTGCTATCAGAGAATCGCTTGTTCTGCATGCGATTACGGCTCTTCTGGGCCCACTGGACCACGTATGATTGGGACCGTTGGGTAGGTGCGCCGTTCGGAGTCTTCACCGGGTTATCAGCCATAACGCAACCTCCTTCTTCTCACCATTTATGTAAAGGTCAAGCATTCTCGTGTGGCTCGTCACACAACTGTGGAACCTTCACTTCCACGTGTTTTGCCAACTGTGCAAATAGGCGCTCTACGTGAGCGAAATCAATTTGTCCGTTGAATGTGGCGCCTTTCAACTTCTTCATGCCGTTGGCGGTCCGCGAGATGGGATACCGTCCAAACGTCACCAGGAAGCTCTCCAAACGCTCCAATGGACAATACCGCCCGCTACCCCTAGCCCTCCTCAAGCCAGCCGTACTCCAGAGTTCAGCCAGCCGGTGGTGCGCAAGGTTCTTTGGAATCGTCTCTCCTGTAATGAGATCGGGTCTGTCAGCCACAAGCACGGCTTTTAAGGCCGCCTCCAGGGCCATGCCCATCAGGAGCATGTAAACCGGACCGACGCGGAAATCGGCTGTCGCCGCCTTGACGTCACGGGGGCGCCGGTTTTTCGGCCAGCACGTATCGCGTAGCACATCTGCCACCTCCTTCAGCCTTTGCGAAGACAACCACCACGGTCCAGGGTCCTTCCCAAGATACTGAAATAGGCAACGCTGCGTCTTCGCGGATTCCAAACCTGTGCACATGTCTTCTTCCCCTCCAGATGCGATTGACGTCCAATAATCAACGATGACCGACAATCCGTTCGAATATGCGAGAATGCAACAATGTGCCCTCCGCAGCGTGCATCGGCCGAAAAGGGTGATTACTTGAGCAAGTACACTCACATGCCAAGCCCCGCCCAGACATGGCATCCGCACGAAGAAACCGCCTGGCTCCCTCCGAAGGCGAGTCAGCTGCTTTCATCCGGCCAGGAACAGCAGACGCGTCGGACCATCACGCTTCCACCCACAGGCTCCAATCCGTTGACTGGGTTCGCCATCTCTGAGATAATGACAGCAACTGACCCACGTGTGGGACAATGAAACCGAGACGTTATATGCACGCCGGAAGGTCTCATCGACGAGAATCTGTGACATCCGACCGCATCGTGCAGGAGGTGCGCCGCATCCGCAAAGAGATTGAGGCAGAGCACGGCAACAGTTGGCAGGCCCTCGAACGCTACTACATGGAAAAGCAGGCAAGCAGCCCGGCAAGACTGTTCACGGGCAAACCCAAACGCCTCCCTCGAGGCCGAAAACCCACCGGGCGCAACTTGCCGAGCGCGCCACGTAACATCTTATAACTAAAGCACTTACAGCGATATAGGTCTTGTATTATGGG
>OMKS01002222.1_pt1 | contig 16392 bp, 13 predicted proteins | sample 1674721 | NCBI WGS metagenome assembly OMKS01 (sample SAMN06264996, study PRJEB25208) | sediment metagenome | isolation source: hot spring sediment | place: USA: California | collected 2014-09-02
CTTTTCTTATTACCGCGAATACTCTAATTATAAATTATCGTTTTCACTATAACTTAAGAATTTTGGGGTAAGTCCTGATTTATTAACAGAGATTTAATCTCGAATTTTTAATCAATTTTTTCTGTTAACAACAAACTGAACTAAATCTGATAGTGATTTTTTATAAGAGCTGTCTGGAAAATGTTGTAAATTTTCTTTTGCTACTGTTATAAATTTATCAGCCTGAGTTTCAGCGTAGTCTATACCACCATTTTTTAAAACGAAGTTGATAACTTCTGTAATTCTTCCTTTCTTTCTTTCGCTCTTAATCAATTTTATAATTCTATTAGCTTCTTTTTTTTCAACATTTTTGAGAGAATATATTAAAGGAAGAGTAATTTTTTTCTCTTTGATATCACCACCTAATGGTTTACCGATAATTTTTGATTTGCCTGTATAATCAAGAATGTCGTCGCGTATTTGAAAAGCTATACCTAAAGATTCACCAAAATTTCTTAATGCAGCAATTTTATTGATATCTTCGGTTGAACTTCTTGCTCCAATTTCACAACATGTTGAGATCAACGAAGCAGTTTTATCCGAAATAATTTTGAAATAAGTTTCTTCATCGATATCCAGCTTTCTTGTTTTGCTAATCTGCAGTAATTCACCTTCAGACATACGCTTAACAGTATCGGTAACAATACGCAGAAAATCAAAATCATTTCCATCGACTGCAAGCATAAGTCCGCGGGACAATAAATAATCTCCAATTAATACGGCAACTTTATTTTTCCAAACAGCATTTATTGAGGGTATACCGCGTCTTGTTTCAGCGGCATCAACAACATCATCATGAACAAGTGTTGCCGTATGAAGCATCTCAACTAAAACGGCACCACGGTATGCTCTATCCGATATTTCTCCGCTTAAGCCAGCCGAGAGTAATACCAAAACCGGACGAATTTTTTTACCTTTTTGTTTTAAGATATACTTTGTAACTAAATCGACTAAACCAACTTTGGACTTGAGGGAAATTTTGAATTTATCATTGAAAAGATCGAGCTCTTTTTCAATCGGCTGGATTATTTCTGAAAGTTTAATCTGCAATACCCTTTCTCTGGAATACTTTTGCAACAAAAATACTTATTTCATACAATAATGCCAACGGAACAGCCAACAACACTTGAGCTACAGGATCAGTACCGGGAGTTAAAATAGCTGCAGCAACCAAAATAAGAATAATTGAGTGTCTGCGATATTTTCTCATAAATGCCGGAGTAATCAAACCCAATTTTGAGAGGAAGAACGACATCATCGGAAGTTCAAAAACTAAACCAGCGGCAAGCATAACACTAATTATTATTGAAAAGTATTCATCGATAGCAAAATTATTTTCAATTTGTTCACTCCCAAATTGACCGGCAAATGTAAGTGTTAATGGAAGCATAACATAGTATGCAAATACAATCCCTGAGAGAAAACACAAGGTTGAAAAAGAGACTACTGCAGTTACATATTTCTTTTCATTTTCCTTTAAAGCCGGTGCAATAAATTTCCATAATTGATAAAATAAATTTGGAATGCTAAGGACAATTCCGGCTATTAGGGCAACTTGGAAGTAGAGAAATAACTGTCCGAATGGTCTGAGATTTTGAAGTTTTATTCTTGCCGACTGAGCAGGCAAAAGAAGTATATGATCAATTAAAAAATCAATAAAAATCCAAGCAACAATAGTTCCGATGACAATACCAATTAACGAGTAAAGAATTCTCCACCGCAACTCTTCGAGATGTTCTAAAAATGACATCTCAACTTCTTTAGAGTTATCATTCTCGGTATTATTAGTTTCTTCGGAACTCACACTAAACTACTTCTTCTTTAATTCGGGATATAGAGGAAATTTTGAGCATAAAGATTTTACTTCCTCTTTAATTTTCTTTAGTTCGTCTTCGTTTTCAAAGTTGATAATAGATCTGTTAATCATATCGGCAATCTGATCCATTTCAGGTTCTTTCATACCTCGAGTTGTAACGGCTGCGGTACCAATTCTAATTCCACTGGTAACAAATGGACTTTTTTTGTCAAACGGGATCATATTTTTATTTACTGTTATTCCGGCAGCACCAAGAGCATTTTCAGCTTTTTTACCACTAATTTCTTTGTTAGTCAAATCAACCAGCATAAGATGATTATCTGTTCCATCAGAAATTATTTTGAAATCGTTTGACATCATTTTTTCAGATAATCTTTTAGCATTCTTAATTACTTGTTGTGCATAAGTTCTAAAATCATCACTTAGAGCCTCTTTGAAAGCAACGGCTTTAGCCATAATTACATGCATCAAAGGACCACCTTGAATGCCGGGCATAACTTGAGAATCAAAAATTTCAGACATCATTTTTGTTCTATCGCCTTTAAGCGTTTTAATCCCCATCGGGTTTTCTTTGTCTTTACCTATTAAAATTACACCGCCTCTTGGTCCTCTAAGTGTTTTATGGGTTGTTGATGTTACTACATCACAATATTCAATCGGGTTATTGAGTAAACCTTTTGCAATTAGACCTGCTGGATGTGCCATGTCACATAATAAAAATGCACCGACTTTATCTGCAATTTGTCTGAATGCTTTGTAATCCCATTCTCTTGAATAAGCACTTGCTCCGGCTATAATAAGTTTAGGTTTTTCTTTTACTGCAAGTTCTTCAATTATATTATAATCCAAAACTTGAGTTTTTTCATTTAGTGTATAACCGACAGCATTATAAAGTTGACCCGAAAAATTTACAAATGAACCATGGGTAAGATGACCTCCGTGATCAAGACTTAAACCGAGAACTTTGTCTCCCGGATTCAGTAAAGCCATATAAACTGCCATATTAGCTTGGGAACCGCTATGAGGTTGAACATTTACATACTCAGCATTGAAAAGTTGTTTTAATCTATCGCGTGCTAAATCTTCAGCCATATCAACATATTCACATCCACCATAATATCTTTTACCCGGGTAACCTTCGGCATATTTATTTGTAAGAATAGAGCCTGCGGCAGCCAAAACAGGTAATGAGACAAAATTTTCAGAAGCTATTAGTTCTAAATGATCTTCTTGTCTATTAAGTTCTAGATTAGCAACTTCAAATATTTCAGGATCCGTCTTGAGATAATCAATCATAATTTTTACCGATTTTATGGAATAACCACAGATTTATTAATCCAATCGTAACATTTACCTTCAATTTGAATTGTGTCACCCGATTTAATTTTTCTAAAGAAATAGTCTTCTTGTGATGGTACTGAATTTGCAAGAGCAGAAACTCTTTCACGAGCGGTGGAACTAAAACTTCCGCCCATTGCTGCTGCTTTTCTGTATGTTTGGACAGCTAACAAGTATACTAATTTGTCCATAAAATCAAATCCACAACTTCTTGCAGCTTGTTCATAAAGTGTGCCTTCAATATAGTAAGGATAATCCCAACTTGGATTAATCTCCATCGCTCTTTGAAGAAATGATCTTGATGCAGCCAATTGTCCTTGATTTTTGTACATTACAGCAAGATTAACATAATGTTCGGCATTATCACGCTGCAAATCAATTAATTTTTTATAAGCTTCGATCGATTTACTTGTCATATTTAATCTTTGGTAAGCCGTTGCAAGCTGATTCCAATAGTTAATTACATCGGGACTATTTTTAACAAGAAATTCCAAACCTTCAATTGCTTTCTCATAATTTTGATTTCTCATAGCAGTATTAGAAAATTTCCATGCTTTTTCCATATTATCTTTGTCTAATTGCCAAGCTTTATATGTTATCTCAACTAATTCATCCATATCTTCGGCTAAATTTTCTATTCTTGAAACCCATGTTGGATTAGAAGGATCGGCTTCGGAAAGTTTTGAATATAAATCGAGTGCTTTTAGTTTATACCCGTTTTCATCGGTCGCTTCTCTGGCATATAAAACTCCCAATCTATCTTGATAAAATGTATCCAAATTCGGATCAGCTATTAGAGCCTCTTCATATGCAGAAATTGCATCTTCAACTGGTCTATTAGTCCAATTTTCAATAACAAATGCTTTTCTTGCTAAGAAATATGCTTTTTTATCTGCTTCAAATTGTATAGCCTTTTCATATAGAAACAGAGTAGTATCGGCAATTTGCAACTTTTCTTCATCAGTTGTGGCGATACTATCATGCATAAAAAATAGAGCTTCTTCCATTCGAGTAAAAATTTTATATCGAATAAAAGGCTCAGGGTTTTCGTGGATTACATTCCATCCATGCGGAAGAGCACTTGTGAAGTCATTGTTTTTATGATATTCAAAGAATAAGCTGAATTCAGCCATCAACTCTTGACTCTGAGCGTATGAATTTAACGCTGTCAAAGTCATGAAAATTGCAAGTATGTTTTTTAATTTTTTCAATTTTGTTTCCCCTATTTTTATCTTTCCGGTCTAATAAACCAAAGATCTCCAAAATTAATTGTGATAAATGCAGCAAAAATATTTTCTTTTATTAAATTATTTTCTGTTGTTCCTCTAATACCATATTTAAATCCAAAATCAATTGAGTTATCAAATCCAATAGGGTATGAAAACCCGGCATAAGCAGCAACTTCATTAACACCTTCACCATTTACAATGTATTGAGACTGTTCATAACTTAAACCTGCTCTCCAAATCATCTGCTCCCACGTACTACTAAATCTACCAGAACCGTGCCGAAATTCAAATCCGAGTGAATAACGTTTTAGATCTCTTAAAAATGGGTCCGTGTTTCCATCCTCTGAAAACTCAGAGAAATTTTGGTTCACAAAATCAAACATAAATGTATATTTATCTTTCCACTGGAATGATAAACCGACACCAAGTCTAGAAGGAATTTCCCTACTAAAACCCGAGTTTCGATATTCGTCGTAACCACGAGAATTTCTAAATGCAGCAACAGAATCCGATTTTATTTTATTTGTTATTTGATATGTTGCACCAATCCTAATTTCAGAAAGAGATTCGAGATCTGTATATTTCGAAAAGTCCGGTGATAGAATACCAAAAGTAAAGCCAATTCCATGATTTTTTAAACTCAATGAATATTCCGAATTTGTGAAGTTTATTTGATCTTCAAATTCTAATCGCGATAAATAATCAGTTTTCCCGGTAAAATATTCAAGAGTAGAACCAATCGAAAGATCGAAAGGCAATGTATAGGATAGACCCAGAAATGCTCTAGACAACCCGCCACTTCCGGAATATTCGGTATTATAGTTTCCTAATTCAGTTGAATTTTGTTCATAAGCAACATTATAGTTAATGTTGCTATATGGTAAAAGACCTCCGACAAGAGTAATACCATAATCATTGGAAATTGGGAAAGCAACCATCACTCCACTAAAATCGGTCTCCGTGTAAAAGGCGGATTGCGAATTATCCGAAAGATTATAACCTTTGAAATTGACACCGGTAGAAAATCTTGTTAATTCAATTTTGCTCCAAGCGGCAGGATTTAGCGTTCCTATAAAATCATATTTAGCATGTGCAATACCGGTTCCGCCTAATCCCATTTCTCTTGCAGAATTGAAAAGCAGTAAATCACCTATTCCAAAACGGGTGTATATTGAACCACCGGAAGCAAGGACAAGTGAACTCAAAAGAAGTATCGATATAATAATTTTATTTTTCATTTTTCTCATTTCAATACGTTATAGTAAATGACCAATTTAGGTCTCAAAGAAGGATCACTAAATCTGCCTCCATAAACAACATACTTATCCAAAGCCTCAACTTCGTTGCTTAATATTAAACGCATTCCTTGATTATCTGTACCATTACTTATCAACTGAATTGGTTGAGTAATATCTCCCTTAAATTGTTTCCCATCAAAACGAAGTCTCGAACTCCTCAAATTAGAAATCACCGATAAATCCGAACTGTCTGCAAAAAGTTGAATTCTTAATGAATCGGCAGCAGGTGAACCAACTACCGAATTGAGAGAATCTAATTTAAGAGTTAGTTCTGCTCTATTAATATTAACATTTTGAGGAAGTTTTGAGAGATCAAAAAATAATTTTCCTCTTTGCCCCAAACCGGATATTAACTGAATTCTATCGTCACTTACTACAGGTGGAGTACCTTCGGGGACGTGAACATCGAATACTAATGTAGCAACCACAGTATCTACCTTGCTATTCTCGTTTTCAACGATAAATCTTATCAGCGGTGAGTTTTCGAATTGGATAAATGGGAAAGCTCGAAATCCATAAATCAAATTTGTACCGGGTGTGGGGAAAAAAACCATACCATAATTTTCAGCAAGTGAGTCCCCGGCAAGAGCATTCATCCATTCCAAAGCAATATCAGAATGAACATTGAATTTTATAAGTGTATCAGAAATTTCTTTTTGATCTGTTATCTCGTTTGGTTCATAAGAAAGAAGAGCTAAAGAATCTGCATTAAATTTTGCCGAACCCCAGTTTGAAGTTATTTTGTGTACAGAAAAATTAAATTGTTGTGTTAAGTCACCAATCCTATAATTTGGTCTTAATTCAACTTCAGAATTGAGTACGGTCAGAGATTTATTCAACAGTGAAGTACGAATGGAATCCGGAAGAATAACCCCAAACCGAAGGAGCATTGAAGATTTAACATAATCAAGATTACCCAAAAGTATTCTACTTGAAGCTCCAAGGCTTAAAGAGTCTACTAGATATGAACTTGAGTGCTGTGCTAATGAATCTTCAGTACTATTAAGAATAATAATTTCTATTTCATCACCAATGAAATTCTTGCCCAAAGAAGTTGGATCATCCTGACAAGAAATAAAAATAGAAGTTACTATTAGAATAATCGAGGAAAGTTTTACAAGCCGCAAAAAATCACCTTTTATTAAAATCCTGCTTAATAAAATTAACTGCATTCAAAAAATTATCAGTCGTAAAATTCGGAGTTTTTCCTTCTTTTTTCAAGATATTTATTTCGTCTGTAGTTAATTGTGAATTAATTAATATTGATTTAACACCCGCATTAAATCCGCAAAGAATATCAGTTGCTTTATCTCCAACCATGTATGACTTTGAAAGATCAATTGTATTTTCCGCAGCAGCTTTTTTAATCATATAAGGTGAAGGTTTTCTACACCCGGTTTCTTCTTTATTATTGTACAAAGGATGAAAAGGACAATAGTAGAATACATCTATACCGGCATTTTGTTCCGAAAGTAATTCATTAATTTTTTTATTAACCGATTCAACTTGTTGTAAAGTAATTAATCCCTTTGCTACTCCGGCTTGATTCGAGATCACAATAATTTTAAATCCATACTTTGATTTTAATTCCGAAATGCCTTCAGCAACACCGGGTAGTAACTTAACCAAATTCGGATCGCCCAAATAACCCGGGTCTTCATTGATTGTTCCATCTCTGTCTAAAAATACAGCGAAAGACGACATCTTAACTGACAATATCCTTGTAAAGATTCACGTAATTTTTGGCAGAGTTCAACCAAGTAAAGTTTTGTTTCATCCCCTCTTTCATAATCTTCTGCCAATCAGAATTATTTTTTGAATAAATTTTTATAGCTCGTTTAATTTCTTTGAGCATCTCTTTGTAATCATATTTCTTAAACACAAAACCTGTTCCGGTTTTTGTTTTCTCATTATAATTTTCAACAGTGTCTGCTAAACCGCCGGTTTCATGAACAATCGGAACTGTACCATAAATTAAACTATACATCTGATTCAAACCACATGGTTCAGTTCTGGACGGCATCAAAAACATGTCCGAACCGGCTTCGATTAAGTGAGCCAACTCGTCGTCAAAACCAAGATAACATGAAAATTTCTTGCTGTATTTGCTTAATTGAGAATCAAAAAACTTTGAATATTTTTTCTCACCTGTACCGAGAATAATTAAATGTAAATTCATCTTCATCAATTCAGCAAAAGCATCTTTTACTAAGTCGTAACCTTTTGTATCGTACAATCTTCCAATCATACTAATAATCGGTGTGTTTTCATCAAATTCAAAACCGAACTTTTCAGCAAGAGCTTTTTTATTATCAAGTTTACTCTCTAAATCTTTGGAAGAATACTTTTTCGCAATGTGATTATCTTTTTCGGGATTCCATATTGATGAATCAATTCCGTTTATTATACCGGCAATATCCTTCTGCCTTTTACAAAGTAACGTTTGCAGACTACCGCTTATCTCTTTGTCTTTACATAATTCTTTTGCGTACGTCTCACTAACAGTATTAATACTATCAGCAAAAGTTAACGCAGTTTTCATAAAATTGATTTTACCATCATGAATAACACCCTTTGTGTTATTTAATTCTTCAGGTAACCCGGTTTTCGAAAAAGAACTCTTAGGGAACTCTCCTTGGAAAGATAAATTGTGAATGGTAAATAAAGTTTTAATCGATTTGAATGTTTCATCATCTTTAAATAAAGTTTTTTGATAAGCCGGAATTAGACCACACTGCCAATCATTACAATGAATTATATCCGGTACCCAGCCAAGTTTACTTATTAATTCAAAAACAGATTTTGCTAATAGAATAAATCTTTCATCATTATCTTCGAAATCATTGCCGGTTAATGGATTGATATAAAGGCTTGGTCTATTTCCAAAATAATCCTCGTTATCTAAAAAATAAATCTGAACACGGACTTTCTGCCCGACTAAAAAAGAGGATCTCAAAGAGAAAACTACATCTTTTTCACCGATTTTTGTTGTTAAGTCTTTTAATCGAACAACTTCATGGATTTTATATTTTCTTTCGTCGATTGCGCCATATTTGGGAACAACAATTCTGACCTGGTGACCCAATTCTTGAAGTTTTTGAGGAAGCGCAGAAGATACATCTGCAAGACCGCCGGTTTTAATAAAAGGAACAACTTCTGAAGTAACAAATAGAATTTTTAACTTTTTTGAAGATGCCATTGCGGGATGCCTCATTTTTTTAGCCTATAAAAATACAAAATTATTGACTTATTGACAAAAATGTTGGATATTAAAGTTTTTTCGTAATGTTGACTTACCGAAAATACCTTCATTAATATAAATGAGAATCTGAGTGTAAAATGAAAAAATTAATCTACAATCCAGCCCAAATCCTAACGATTAATACAGAAGGAAAAAATCTAAAACGCGGGAAAGAACAATCCGAAATCGGTTTGTTGGAGAATCACTCAATCGAAATTGAAAATGGATTAATCAAAAGATTTGTAAAATCAAGTTCTGTTAAAAAAGAAAAATATGAAGAAGTAATTGACGTCTCAAACAGAACGGTTCTCCCGGGACTTGTTGAATGTCATACTCATACCATATTTGCTGGCTCAAGAGCAGATGAATTCCGAATGAAACTTGAAGGAGTTGATTACGAAGAAATCGCTAGAAAAGGTGGTGGAATTATTTCAACGGTGAAAGCAGTCCGGCAATCAACTTTTGATGAACTCGTTGAAACTGCCAAACCTCGCATTGAATATTTCATTTCGCAAGGTATAACTACTTTAGAAATTAAAAGTGGATATGGACTTAGTTTTCTTGATGAAATAAAGTTACTTCAAGTCATCCAACAACTTAATAAAATTTATCCGGTTGATATTGTTGGAACATTTCTCGGGGCCCATACTTTTCCCCCCGAATACAAGAAAGATCGTGAGAAGTATATTGAAATAATCTGTGATGAAATGATTCCGTATGTTGCAAAAAATAAATTAGCTGAATTCTGCGATGCGTTTTGCGAATCAACTGCTTTCTCGGCTAAAGAAGTTGATAAAATTTTTAATGCAGCTTCGAAGCATAAACTCAAATTGAAATTACATACCGAACAGTTCAATAATATTGGCGGACTTGAAGTCGCGATAAATCACAAAGCAGCAAGTGTAGATCATCTCGAAGTTTTGAAATTAGAACAGATTGAATTACTCAAAAAATCCAAAACTATTTCGGTATTACTACCCGGAGTTTCATTCTTTCTAAATTATGATTATGCACCGGCAAGAGAATTGATTTCGAATAAAATACCTATAGCTCTTGCAACAGATTATAATCCCGGGTCATCGCATATTGCAAACTTAAATTTCATTATGAGTCTTGCCGCATTAAAGATGAAACTTTCAATCGAAGAAGTCATCACATCTGTAACTATAAATTCTGCAGCAGCTTTGAACCGGGCAAAAGAAATCGGAAGTTTAGAGATTGGAAAGAAAGCAGACTTTGCTGTTTTCGATACAAACAATTATGCTGATATTGTTTATCAAGTTGGGAAAAATATTTGCGGCATGACTATTAAAGATGGTAACGTTATTTATAAAAATAAATAAGTAAAGAAAAAGAGAATCGATGTTTTGATTCTCTTCATCACTATTTTTGAAATAGAACTAAAGTTTTGATTCTACAATAGACAATACATCTTTCAATTTTGATTCTGCTTGAATTCGTATTTCATTGCACTTCTTTTTCATATCGGCAACAAATTCTTCATCTTTGATATCTTTTAAATTTATCAGCACATTATAAATTCCACCAAGAACACCGGTATAAGCACTTTGTGCACCAACACCTACGTCGGTTATTGAATTAGGATTACCATGTTTTGCAACAGTTTCTGCAATCTCAATTGCTTCATAACTTAGTTGAGCTGTTGAATACGGAACTTGAACAGCAACTTTTAATCCCTCTTGCATTGCAGCAGTTCGTTTCTTCTTTTCTTCATCGGTTTTCTTCGGCATTCTCATTGCGTGCATATACTGATTGAATGCATTTGTATCATCATCAACTGCTTTTACCAATTTGAATTTAATGTCCTGACTTTTTTCTGCTGCTTCGTTAAGAATATCATCTACATCTTCGCTGCCTCTTTTGTTAGCAGTTAAATTTGCAACCATGGAAGAAAGTGAAACACCGAGTGCCCCGGATAATGCCGCAATTGAACCACCACCGGGAGCTGGAGATTCGCGAGATACTTCATCAACAAAATCAGTGACTTTCATTTCAACTAATGCATTATCTAAATTCTTCGGAAGACCGAGTACTCGTTCTTCAATATTGAAATTAGATACATCATTCAAACCAAGTGATTGAACTGCAGTTTGTAAAATATCTCTAATCGGAATTCCGGCTGAACGATGCTGGAGTTTCAAATAATATTTTCCCGATTCCATTAAAGCTTGGAAAGGAACTAACCCAACTATTTCACTGCCGGTAACCACTAATCCCCTTTCGGCAGCTAATCTTCTCGTTTCATCAAGAACATGATGCATTGAGGTTACTTTGTAATTAGTAAGATTAATTGAAATCTGGGCTCTGTCATATTCCGGGACCATCCAACCGATTGCTTTACAATGTTTAAACTTACCAGGAATCTTTACAGATTCACCTTCCGGTTTTGCGGGATCAATTCCATGCATCTCAAGAATTTCAGCAAGATCATAATCATGCACTTCTTTGCAATGCTTTATCGTTTCGTCAATTGTTTTACCAACAAAATCGTGATGACCACAAGGATAACTTCCCTTTTCATATTTTAATATATTTTCACTCTTGTAATAGAATGATCCTTCCGAAACTTCACGTGCAGATCTTCCCTTTTCTCTTAATTCGAATGCTATGTCAGTCGCATGTTTAGGTTCGCGCGTATTTAGATTAATGTTATACGCAATTAAAAATTCCCTTACACCCATGACAGTTGCACCCGCTTTTGCATTAAATTTAGCCGGACCAAAATCAGGTTTCCATTTTGAATCTTTTAATTTTTCTTCAAGCGCTTCGTATTCGCCTTTTCTTATTACGGCAAGATTTTGCCTTTCGGGAGTTTGCGCCGATTTTTCATAAAGATAAATCGGAATGTTTAGTTCATCACCAACTCGTTTGGCTACTTCTTTTGAAAGTTCAATACATTCTTCAATTGTAACACCATTAACAGGAATAAAAGGACAAACATCCGTAGCACCCATTCTTGGATGAGAACCTTTATGTTTGCTCATATCTATTAATTCGGATGCTCTTTTAATCCCGCGAAAAGCTGCTTCTTTAACTCCTTCTGGTGAACCTACAAAGGTTACAACTGTTCTGTTCATTTCTTCGCCGGGATCAACATCAAGCAATTTTACTTCTTCAACTGATTCAATCGCATCGGTTATTTGTTTAATAATTTCTTTATTCTTTCCTTCAGAAAAATTGGGAACGCATTCAATTAATCTTTCAGTCATAAACTTTCTCCTTTATGAAACATTTTCTATTCTATTTTTATTGTAATATCACCAACAGGCCAACGAGGTTTAAGTTCCAATGTATCGGGATAAAAAACAAATTGCTCCGAAGGCTCAAATGGATGGATCATACCTTTATCATATTCTAAGTTTTCGTTCTTATCATCAAAAACAATTAACAAATATTTCCCGGGGAACACCCGGTCAAATTTGAAATTACGAGTATTCTGCTTATATGTAAGTTTATCGTCATTAATATTTTTTGCAAGGACAACAATATTCATTGCATCATCTGCAATTACTTTGCCGGATATGCCGCTAAAATCCAAATTGTTAATCGTCGAAAATTTATAAGTAAAAACCGAATCAATAAAATTACCCGCTGCATCAATTAAAAACTTATTATCAATTTTGATTTCATAATCACTATTTGGTCTAAGCGAAGGAAAAGTTATATAAAATGTTGCATCGTCTATTTTAACAAGTTCATTAGCAACTTCATCTTTTCTATTATCGATAACTTTTATGGCGTTTTGAAGAACTTTAAAATCAAATCCATCGGAATAATTTAAAATAACATATCCATTGATGTAATCAACTTTTTTATTCGGGAATTGTTCTTTTAGAGTCAGTAGTTCAGGTTGTGTTGTATCCGGTTTATCGTTTCTTACAAAGGAAGTGATTTCATATTCAAGCATGTTGCCGGATTTATCAAGAATGTTATGTGAAATTAAATACAACTGGTCGGACTCATACAATGAATCTGAAAATGCTAATAAGAAATTTTTCTTTTTTGTTTTTCCTTTGAAAAAATAATCAATTGAAGTTCTTCTTTGATTAGTGGAATCATAAATAAAAAAGTTGTCATTCGATATCAATGTCGAATCAACCGGTTCGTTAAATTCGATTAACAAATGATTTGCATCAGTCATAGTTAAACCGAAAACCCGCGGGTTGGTGGTATCTTCAATCTGAAGTTGAAAATTCAAATAAGTAAATAATGAATCCGGTTCTGATAAAATAACTTCAGTATGAGGAACCCCAAATTGATCTTGAGACGGATCATATAAGAAATTTCTGAATTCATCCTTAACGGCAAAAACTCTGTACAAGCCGTCACTTAACCCGGTTAATCTATAACTGCCGTCAGAACCGCATTGAGTAATATAATCAGGTTTTTGTTTTATGGGATTTAATGTATCGGATAAAACTTTATACGCAAAAATCATTGTGCCAATCGGATTTGGATCAAACACCGTACCGGTTATTGTACCAACATCAATCTTATCACCGGTAGAAAAAGCAAATGTAAATGCTTTTGCCATTTTGTTCCGATTGTTTATATCCTCGACATCTGTTCCAATGGTTACAGTATATGTTGTGTTTTCTTTTAGACTATCGGGTAAAATTATTTCTAAATATCTTCCAGACCAATCATATTCCAATCGTTGAGGAATATTCGGTGAAATGAAAATTGATTCTTGGACAGATCTTTTATTAACATATTCTGAAAATTCTATTTCAATATATCTATCGCTGAAGTTTATAGTTTGATCGGAAGGATAAACACTAACAATTTCCGGTGGAGTTCTGTCAATATCACCGCCACCGGGAGGTAATTGATTAGCGCATGAATAGACGAATAGAGTTAAAACTACTACAAAAGCTATTTTTTGAATCTTTGTTCTCTCTGCCATTGTCTATATTCACTTACGTTTCTTAAATGTTCGTTATGAGTGGAGGCAAATTTATGTCCTCCTTTTCCATCAGCCACAAAATAATAATAATTATGCTCTTTCGGATATAATGCTGCAAGAATTGCATCTTTACCCGGATTATTAATCGGTGAAGGCGGCAGACCGGTTACCAAATAAGTATTATACGGCGATTCAATTTGTAAATCTTTCAATAATACAATTGGACTTCTTCTATCGCGTATTAAATATTGAACCGTAGGATCAGCTTGAAGTCTCATTCCAATTTTCAGCCTATTATGGTATACACCGGATACAGTTTGCAACTCAGATTTTATACTCGTTTCCGCTTCAATAATTGATGCTAATGTTAGTACTTCATGAATAGTTAAGCCAAGTTCTTCTGCTCTTTTCTTTTTTTCTTCATCGAAAAACTTATGCATTTCGTTAACGAGTTTTCGAACGAAATTAACCGGCGAAATATCAATAAAGAAATAATATGAATCAGGCAGCAAGTAGCCTTCAAGTGAAAAAGAATTTACACCTATACTCCTTAAAAAATTTTGATCATAACTTAATTCCATAAATTCAGTAGAATCAATGTCTAAGTCTCGTTGAACAATTTCTGCTAATTTGGGTTGCCAAATACCTTCGGGAATTGAAACTAATTTTTGCGAAACCGGTGAACCTTCTACAAGTAGTTGAACAAGTTGAATATAGCTCAACCCGTTGGGAATTTTGTATTTACCGGCTTTAATTTTTCTTTCCGCACCGTAAAGAAAAGCAGCAGCTTTCATATTAAAACGACTCGGTATTACTTCATACTTACATAAAGAATCAACAACTTCGGTTAAAGTTGCTCCTTCCCTAACATTAATTTCCACCGGGGGAATTTTCTTGTAGTAGTTTGGAGTGAAAAAAGTAATTATCAAAAAGCCGAGTACAAAACCGAAAAAACCGGCTATTAAATAAATTTCATTTTCGGAAAATCTTTTTTTGTTTTGAGTCTCTTCAGTTTTAGGTATCACTATAAATGTCTGTTTCGATTTTTAAGAAGCAAAATATAGTAAATAATTTACTTTTTACCGATGTGAATACTCTTTAAATACATCCTGCGGTAATGATGGATAAGCATTAGCATTCAGTTCAAATCTTTTTCCGTTTTGATAAATACGAAAACCTCTTTCTGCAATCATTGCGGCATTATCACCACAAAATTGAAGATCGGGTATAACCAATTTGAGTTTGTTTATCTCTGCAATCTTTTTGAATTCGTCTCTTAATTTTTCATTAGCAGCAACTCCGCCAACTAAGGATATCGACTTAATATCAAAATTTGATATGGCTTTATTAACATTCTGCATTAATGCTTTTACAACAGCTTTTTGAAATGAAGCAGCGATATTACTTAATTCATTAGCCGGAATTGAGTCAATATTTTGATCATATTCTTTTTGGAGAAAACGAAGAACTGCAGTTTTTAATCCACTGAATGAAAAATCATATTCGGTTTTTAATTGTGCAATCGGGAACTCTATTGAATTTTCATCGCCGTTTTCTGCCCTTTCTTGAATCGCTTTACCGCCGGGATAACCGAGCCCCAACATCTTTGCAACTTTATCAAATGCTTCGCCTGCAGCATCGTCAATAGTTGTTCCGAGTTTAATAATTTCCAACTCATTTTTAACTATAAGCAGAAGTGTATGTCCGCCGGAAACAACCAAACATAGGTAAGGGAATTCAGGTTTATCTTTCATTAAAAATCCGCTAAAGATATGTCCCTCAATATGATTAACGGGAACAAAAGGTTTGTTCAAAGAAAGCGCTAATCCTTTTGCATAAGTTAGCCCAACAAGAAGAGCACCGATTAATCCGGGTCCGGCTGTTGCACAAATCAAATCAATGTTTTTGAATTCGAGTTCGGCTTCTTGGAGAGCGCTATTCACCAATGGGTTAATAATTTGAAGATGGGCACGGCTTGATAACTCCGGAACTACACCACCGTATTTATTATGGAAATCCTGAGAGGATATTAAATTAGATTTCAGCACACCTTCTGAAATAACAGCAACAGATGTTTCATCACAAGAAGTTTCTATTCCTAATATGTTCATAGTAGCATATTTGTAAATAACTGTTTGATAAAGTAACTTTATAAGCATTGATTGTAAAATTAATAATTGAGAAGCATAATGAAAACAGAACATACATGTATTTTTGGTGATTCGCGTAGAATGAAAGAACTCGAAAATAATTCAGTTCATTTGGTTGTTACTTCACCTCCATATTGGCAGTTAAAAGACTATGGGAATGAAGAACAAATAGGATACAATCAATCATACCAAAATTATATTAACAATTTAAATCTCGTTTGGAAAGAATGCTATAGAGTATTAAATCCTGGTTGTAGAATGATGATCAACATTGGTGATCAATTTGCAAGGGCTCTATATTATGGCTGTCTCTTATACACATCTGACGCTGCCGACGAAGAGGATAGTGTAGAT
>OMKS01002223.1_pt1 | contig 16386 bp, 9 predicted proteins | sample 1674721 | NCBI WGS metagenome assembly OMKS01 (sample SAMN06264996, study PRJEB25208) | sediment metagenome | isolation source: hot spring sediment | place: USA: California | collected 2014-09-02
CTCCTCACCAGTTCTTTCAACGCCTCCTGCGGGTTCTGTCCGCTGAGCTGTTTGAGCAAATCAAACACATCCTGTTTGTCGCGCACCGGAATCTGCATCAGATTCTCCTCCCCAGTAAAGTTATGTCGTAATTGTTTGCTGTTTTTCTGATCCCACTAAACTTGAAGGCGCGTAATGCACTGCTGCCCCGCGCGTTTTCCTTTGTGTCCGGCTCCAGCGCCGCCCGCGTCACCCGCTCCAGATGGATGTTGGCGGTGGGATTGGCGAACACAGCGTGCGCCAGCCGGTAATACACCGGTATGCCGCGCATACCCCAGTAAGGTCCCGCGTTGCCGTTGGTGAAGAAGAAGGGCAGCCGCCTGCGTTCCCCTGCGGCAAGGGTTATTGTGCGCCGTGAATTGGCGGTGCGCCCGGCGGCGTCCCGGCTCTCCACCACAAGTTGTATGGGCAATGCCGCGCCGGACACATTCTCCATGTCAAAGGAAACACCCTCGTAACCGCGCCAGTCGGCAACACCATTCGAGATGCTCACTTCTACCGCACCGGACTGAAGCAGCCATTCCACCTCAACAGCAGCGTCGCCCAAAACACCGACCGATATCCTCAGCAAAAGCAATAACAGGTTCATGACGCATCCTTTCTCGTGGTTGATTGCAGCCACCGTCCGCACTGACGTATAATATAACTGGTGCAGGTGTTATCCGCAAATCTTTGTGACTAATAGCTGGAAGCAGCATAAGCAAAAAGCCAACTTGCCTTGACCACAGTTATATTGCCTTAATAATGTAACAACTTAACAGGGGACAATGTAATGGCGAACAAAGAAACGTCGGTTTTTACGACACAGCCTCCACCTCCTTCTTGGGTGGAGAAGGAGGCACAGGAAATTACCGGTCTTGACCTGCTTGGTCTGCGGGTGCCTGTAAACAGTATCGGCACGACCTTGATGGACGGTGTGACAACCATCAGCCCTATGATTCGATACATTTCCTTGCGCGCGTGGATTACCTGGGTGTATGGTCAACATGGCTTGCCGGACACCAATCGAGATTTCCTCGAGTTTGCGATGCGTGTGGAGTCGGCAATCGTTCTGGGTAATCTTCTTTGCGACCCACAAACCCCCAAATTGGTGGGCAGCGACGAGGCCAAAAAGATTATCGCCGAGGGGAACAGCCGCTTCGATCTCCGCCCACTGGTCAAGCAGCCCGCCGCCAACGCTTACCTTGGGCCTTCCCTGCAAATCAACGTCGCTTTTACCAGAAAAGAAGGCATTGCGGGCCTCACCAAAGAGCGAGGGCGTCCCCTTGCCTTGGCTGTGGATGAAATACTGAAGGCGACAACGTTGGGCAGAAAGTTTAAAAAGAACGCGTCCCTCGACCATGCTACACGAGCGGAACTTGAAGAACTGGGTAAGGCATTTGCCATCAGCGAACCCAGCGACAAGGAACGCGAAGCGCTGCTTTCCGCGGTGTTGCCGTCAACACCACGGGATGAATCCAAAATGAATCGGGTACAGTCCTACGGGGTTTTACTGGAAATGACAGAGCGCTTTGGCGGTCTTGAAGAATATGACATCCTGGACCAGGCCATAGACCCGAACAGTCCGATGTTGCCGGAATACACGCACTGTTTGGACGGGTGGGCCTGTTATCTTGTGCGCGATATGCTTGCCGTTGTTCATGAGGCGGCATTCGAAGCGGTCCTAAACGCCCTTTATGAAGTGGGCGGCACCGAACAGTCGGTGCATGGACCCAGCCTGATACATGATATGGCTAACAATGATGACGCGATCAAAGCTGCATTGAAGGCGTTACAATTGCTGCCACAAGGGAGCAAACCGCTTGATGCACCGCTTGCCGAACTGTTGCGGCTTGTTGATGCCCGGACAGTACCTGTCCGCAATGGGCGAATTCCTCGATGGGACGGCCTTATGGAACCGGAGGTGATTGACCTTGCCTGGGAAAGCGAGGCGGGCGCTTTGGCCGCACTGCCGGTGGCGTGGTTGTTGGCACGGGCACGTGCGCTCAAAGGGGAAGATAACGAACATCTCAGGAGGGAGTTTCTTTCTTCACAAGGCTGGGCGCGCATCGGCCTTGAAGAAGTGGTGTTGCCGGATTTGGAAGGCATGTTGCGTAGGAAGATTACAATACGGCAGGCAATTGAAGAACTTGCCCTGCGTACGATTGATCAGCATACCCGTATCGCTTGGGCGCGTCTTGCCGTCGATCCACTCCGGGACGTATCGGTGCTTATGGTAGATGGCGACCGCTGGGCAGTAAGGCAAAATAAAGATTTCCGAGCAGGCCGCACTGCCGCGCGACTGGCGGAAGCCATCGGGTGGTTACGTCAGCTTGGGCTGACTGATGAACAGGGAATCACAAAACAGGGGCGGCAACGCCTTGAACAGATTCGAAGATTGATAAACACGCAGGGGGACGAACAATGAATCCACGAGCGTTTTGTCGGGAAGAAGGCTATGAGACAGCGCTTATCCTCACCTATTCCTTTGACCCACTCTTTTTCGAGCGGATCGTACTGCGCGATTTATGGACAGGCGGCATGAATGAATGCGTTGTGGTTGCGGATCAGCATGCGCTGGAAGACGCCCTTGTGCGTGCCGCCGGTCAGGTGCGCTATTTGGGAAGGCGCTACCGATTGATCACACCTTTGGGGGACGCAAGGCAACATGCAAAATTGATGCTTCGCTCCGGGCCGTCCGGCGCACTTGTATGGGTGGGTTCCGGCAACCTTACTTTTGGCGGTTGGGGCGATAACAAAGAATTGGCCACAGCGTGGAGAATAGACCCGGCGGACAGGCTGGCGGTGGCGTTGTTTGCAGCCCTTGTTGAGAATATAGCGCCATTGCTTCACGGCGGCGCTGAGCAGATGGCGAAAAAACTGTTGGACCTGCCTTGGCTGTCCAACAGCAACCGAACGGCGGCAACAGACTATGGGGTGCTCTTTTCCAATAAGGAAGAAACGCTTTCCACGCAATTGGCACGACGTTGGAAGGGGCGACAATTCCACACCATAAAACTATTGACCGGTTCCACGGATGAGCGTGGCGCGTTTTTGGAATGGGCGGCGCACACCTTTGGCGTGAAGAAGGCGCTTATCGGATTAAATCCGGAAAACAGCGCCTTTAACCTAAATATGCTCAAGAAGCTATCTATGGACATCCAAATCATTCCCATGCCCGCAAACCCCATGCCGCATGCCAAGTTCTATTATTTTGAAGGAAAAAAAGATTCGGCAGTCATTATGGGTTCCGCCAACTGCTCAGCAGCGGCTTGGCTTGCTCCATTGAATGCAGGCGGCAATACCGAGTTGGCAGTAGTTTACGACCATTGTGAACCCAAACAGATCGGTGCTATTTTGAGGATTCTGGATAAAAAAGCTGCGGTTGCTATTGAAGACGTGTTCGAGGCGACAGGCAAAGAAAAACCGCCTACAGAGGAAAAAGCGGCTGTACGGGTATTGGAATTTTCCGCGCATGGTGTGACCGGAGACCTGCGGCTTGTAATTGCGCCCAGTAAGAAGAAGATCGCCAGAGTAACAGCTTTCCTGGATGATTTTGAATATGAATTGGCTGCCCATGATAAAGATGGGTGCGTCTTTACTGGTGGACGGCCAGACCTTATGTTGAAGACAAGTACACACTTCGCCCGCCTTGTCTTTGAATTACACGATGGAAGTGTGTATGAAACGTTACGCTGGCTGGACGAAGAAAATGAATTGGCCCAATCTTCCCTGCGGCGTCGCATACTATCCATCGAGCGTCTTGGCGCTTCATCCACACAAAGTGAGCAGCGACAGATAATCAACGATATTGCGGAAGTGGCGCGGGCAATATTTTCCGGAAAGGAATTCCATGAGCCTGATTTTGCTCGGAAAACGCGCAAAGGTGACGAGGATGCCACGCCTCAGGCGGTTGACCCGCATGATTTGGTGCGCAGCATTGAACAGATTCCAGAAAGACACGCGGGACAACATCAAGTAGGTCAAGGCAACAGCCTTCCCATTCATGGGATTATGCGGCTTCTCTTCGAAGACCCGCGAAACCCGGAAATTCAGGATTTCGATGAGGATTTATTTGAAGAGGACGAAACCGTAATTCAGCCCGACAACAAGGCCATAAAGAAGGAGCGAAAGACAAGAAAACAGGAAGAACCTTCGGAAACATTCAAGAACCGTCTCGAGGAACAAATGGAAGACTTTATTGAACACGCATTTAGTCTGAAATTTTTGTCGGACTGTACTGCTATGCAGTTTCTGCAAGCAACGGTTTTCCCGCTGGCCATAGCGATACGCGGGAAGATTGGAAACTGGATTGATGATTCAACTGCTGTGGATTGGGTAAGCCGAACCCTTGATAAGTTATTGAATATACACATCTCGGACGAAAACGGTGACAAGTACAAAGGGGCGATAGATCTTATTCAGAAGCGTTATGCCAAGCAGCGTCGCTTTGCGATAGCCGAAGATATACTGGGCAATGGGGTGTTATGGTCGGCTCTTGTCCGTGTACTCACCCAATTGAACTGGGAAGAGACGAAAGGCAATCTTGTCAGGGCATTCCATCTTGCGGATATTTTCGACACCCCAATTTTATATGCGCACGCCGACTCGAAGGCAATTCTCAATACCGTTGGGGCCTATTGGGGCGGCGAAACGGCAAAGCGTCTTCTGAAAGAAGCGGCGGTCACTGCGAGCCATGTTAAACAACTCGAAGAATGCCTTGCCAAAGGTTTTCCCGGACTACGTGAACAACAGAGGGGATGCGAACACCAAGGAGGTGATCTTGTATATAATCCTAAATCTGGTTTTGGATGGGTAAAGGAAACGGCCCGCATCGAGGCAAAAAGAAAAATTGACATTTACCTGCGCCATAACGGAGAGGTACGCTGTTTCATGTGCGACTTTTATTGCAATGTTTATCTTGCCGCTAAAAATACAAGCGAAATAAACCGTCTTTTGGAGAAAATAAAATCGCCTTCAAATTACTAAATGCCTCCCGATAAATACAGGCATGACTTGTACAATCTGAAAACTGTTATTACTATTACATGGTGTTTTGAACATGTCGTTTCCCTTGGAAGTACATAGCTGTCATTCGATGCTGGCAGGCACGGCGTGGCCGCGCCAGCTGGTGGCGCGCGCCGTGGAGTACGACATGAAGGCGCTGGCGCTGACCGACACGGATGGGTTGTATGGCGCGATTGATTTTTACACGGCGGCGCGCGCGGCGGGGGTGAAACCGATTCTGGGGACGCGATTGGGGGCGTGTCTGATCCTTGCCCGCGACCGCGAAGGCTACGCCCATCTGTGCGAGATTATCACGGCGGTGCGGCTGGGTAAATTGGACGCGGCGCAGATGGACGCATGGCCGTTCGACTTTGATACGGAGCGTCTCTTTCTGCTTTGCGATGATATTCCCCTCTTACGGCGGCTTGTGAACAAGGGGCTCGCGCCGCTGGCGGCGATTGGCCATTGCGGTACGGCGGCGTCGCGCCGTCAGGCGGAGACCCTGCTTGACGCGGCGCGACGGCTGGGGGTGCGTCCTGTCGCCACTGCGCCGGTGTATTTCCTGAACAAGGACGACTACCGTACCCATCGCATCCTCGCGGCGATACGCCTGAACACCACCGAGGCGTTGCTTCCGCCCGACGCCGTCGCGCCGCCCGGCGCGTGGTTCCGTCCGCCGGACCGCATGGAGCGTCTCTACGGGCACTGGCCGGAGACGCTGGACAACGCCGCGTGGGTCGCGGAAGAATGTAACGTGGCGTTGCCGCTGGGCGCGCCGCTCTTCCCGGAAATTACGCTGCGCGACGGCGAGACACCCTTCTCATGGTTGTGGAAACAGACCCTCGAAGGGTTGCGCCGCCGGTATACGCCGCTGACGCCCGCCGCGCTCGACCGCGCCCATCACGAACTGGGCGTCATCAACGACCTTGGGTTCGCGCCCTACTTCCTGATCGTGGCGGACATTGTGAACTTTGCGCAGTCGCAGGATATCCCCGTGGTGGGACGCGGCTCGGCGGCGAACAGCATTGTCGCCTACGCCCTCGGCATCACCCGCGCAGACCCCCTCCGGCACAACCTGTACTTCGAGCGATTCCTGAACCGGTCGCGGCGGGACACGCCGGACATAGATTTGGACATCTGCTGGCGCGGGCGCGACCGCGTGCTGGACTACGTGTATGAACGGTTCGGCGCGGACCGGGTCGCCATGATCTGCACGCGCAACACCTTTCAGGCGCGTTCCGCCGTACGCGAAACGGCGAAGGCGCTGGGCTTCACGGAGCGCGACATTGCGCCCGTCACCCGCGTCATCCCCCACTACGGCGGGTCAGACTTGCGCCTGCTCATCGAAACGCTGCCGGAATGCCGCAACCTGCGTCTGGACGAAGAACCGTTGAAAAGCGTCCTTGACATCAGCGAGGCCATCGCCGGGCTGCCCCGGCATCTGTCCATCCACGCGGGCGGCATGTTGATCGCGCCCGACCGCATCACCCGCTACACGCCGCTGGAACGCGCCGCCAAGGGCATCGTCATCACCCAGTACGACAAAGACCCGATTGAAGAACTCGGCCTGGTCAAGATGGACCTGCTCGGCCACCGCGCCCTGAGCGCCATCCACGACACGGTCGCCGCCATACGCGCCGCGCGTAATCCGGATTTCGACATCGAGGCCATCCCCGACCCCGACCCGGCGACGGCGGCGCTGCTGCGCAACGGCGACACCGTCGGCTGCTTCCAGATCGAATCGCCCGCCATGCGCGGCTTGTTGCGCAAACTCGACGCGCAGGACTGCAACGCCGTCATCCAGGCGGTTGCGCTGGTGCGTCCGGGCGCGTCGGGCAGCGGCATGAAACAGCATTTCATTGACCGCCGCCACGGACGCGAGCCTGTAGACTACCCGCACCCGTCCATGGAGCAGGCGCTCGGCGACACCCACGGCGTCATGATCTACCAGGAGGACGTATTGAAGGTGGCGCACGCCGTGGCGGGCATGTCGCTGGACGACGCGGACGCATTGCGCCGCGCCATGAGCAAGAAGCGCGGCCCCCGCGAGATGGCGCGGAGCATGAAACGCTTTCTCGAAGGCGCCGCCGCGAAGGGCGTGCCGGACGATGCGGCGCGGCGGATATGGGAACTCATCGCCAACTTCGCCGCCTACGCCTATTGCAAGGCCCACGCCGCCACCTACGGCGAACTCGCCTGCCAGTGCGCCTATCTCAAGGCGCACTATCCCGCCGAGTATCTCACCGCCGTGCTCGCCAACGGCGGCGGATTCTACAGCGCGCCCGTATATGTGAGCGAGGCGCAACGCTGCGGCGTGGCGGCGCTGCCGCCCGATGTGAACCGCAGCCGGTGGAACTACGCGCAGGAGGGCGACGCCATACGCGCGGGACTCATGCAGATAGGCGGGCTGACCGAAAAGACGGCGCGCGCCTTGCTCGAAGCACGGGACGAACGTCCCTTCGAGGACATGGACGATCTGCTGGAGCGCGTGTCCATCGGCGCGAGCGACGGCGAGGCGTTGAGCCAAGCGGGCGCATTGGACGCCCTGGGCGCGCCGCCCCTGACGCGCCCCATGCAGGCGTGGCGGCTGCACGGCAAACGCGAAGTTAACGCCACGCCACGCCTGTTTGTGCCGGCAACCGACATTCCGACCTTGCCCGACTACAGTACCAGGAAAAAAGCCGAACTCGAATGGGAACGATTCGGCGCGCCCCTATCCGCGCACCCGCTGCGCTGGCGCGCCGCCGACTGCTGTGACACGCCGTTTACCGCAAGCAGCCATCTCGCCGATTATGACGGCCGCAAGGTCTCGGTCATTGGCGTTGTCATCGCCGAGCGCCGCCTGTCCCTGCGCAACGGGCAGGGTTGCATGAAATTCCTCACCCTCGAAGATGCGTGGGGCGTGTTCGACGCCGCACTCTTCACCGAATGCTATCAACGTTGCGGCCACCTCGCCGCGTCGGGGCGCGTCCTTATCTGCAACGGCACAGTGCAATGCGAGCATACCGCCGCCACGATTATTGTGGAAGATATTACGATTCCATCATACGCCTGCGCCGCCGGACGGGCGGCAAATCCTGAATAACGTCCTTAAACATATCTTTTAAGAAACAACGCGTTTTGTGTACAATAAGTGCGGTAACTTTTCAATAGAGTGATGTTCAACGCCCGAGGAGCGGTATGCGCCAGTTTTACGAGCCAGAAATGAGAATGTCGTTGCAACTGCCCAGGATCACGTGGGCCGTGCAACGGCTGATTCTATTCAATGTGATTATATTTGCGTTGTATCTGGCGCTCCTGCCGCTTGAAACGGGGTTGGCGCTGCGAACGGGTTCCGCGCGGCTTTCACTCTTCTACTGGCTTGGTTTTCATCCCGGGCATTTCTATTACGGCTTCCTGTGGACGCCGCTGACATATCAATTTTTGCACGGCGGCCTGCTGCACCTGTTCATGAACATGCTGTGGCTGTTCGTTTTCGGACCCGAAGTCGAGCGTGTTCTGGGATCGCGCCAGTTTGTGCGTTTTTATCTCGCCTGTGGCGCGCTGGGCGTTCTCGCGACGGGCATTCCTTATGTACTGACGGGACAGTACGCCACGGTCATTGGCGCAAGCGGCGCGACCATGGGCGTGCTGGTGGCGTTCGCCATGATTGATCCGGAACGCAGGTTCTACATGTTCCCGTTGCCCGTGCCCATTACGGCCGCATGGCTGGTAATTTTGGTGGTGATGTTCAATGTGGTGGGATTGCGCGCCGGCGATCCAAGCACCTCCATCGCCACCCATTTCGGCGGTATGATCGCCGGCGGCGCGTTAATGAAGGGCATTCCCCTGTTCAACCGCTGGCGCCGCGAGCAAATGCTATACACGGATCGTCCCGGCAAACGTCCATCAGACGAATCCGAACGCATCAGTAAAATCGGCGACGCCGTGGATAATATTTTCCGCTTCAAAGATGACCGGTAGCACACGATAAAAACACTTTCATCAGGTTGCACACATATGCCAGGAGTCCAGGAATTCATCATAGTCATACTCATCATCATTGTGTTGAGCATGACCGGTTTGTGGCCGCAGGTAATCAGGGCGCTTCGCGAACTTCGGGGCGAGCATGTACCCGATCCGCCCCAAAAGCGCGACGCGGATGTGGAAGTGTGCTTCCGGCTGCTGGGGCTGTCCCCTTCAGCGTCGTGGGACGAAATTGAACGCGCCTACCGCTCCAAGGCAAAGATTCATCATCCCGACAGGGGCGGCGACGAAGACGCCATGCGCGCCTTAAACGAGGCGTACAACCGCATAAAAAAAATCAAAAAAGGATAACAACCTCCATCCTGTCCATGCCGTCCGTTGCGGCGCCGGCCGCGTGGTTGTAACGACGAGAAAGGAGAAACGCATGTTCCACAATCATTTTGTATGCCGTATAATTTTTCCGGCGCTGCTCGTTGCATTTGCTTCGGGGTGCTCGGGAGGCAAACCGGCGGAGACGCCCGCCGAAAACACGGCGGCGCAATCGGCGCCAAAGGTTTTCACCATAGGCATGAGCCAATGTAATCTTGGCGAACCTTGGCGTGTGCAAATGAATCATGACATCGCCGAAGCCGCCAAAAACCATCCCGCCTTACGCGTGATTTTCAAAGACGCGCAAAACCAGACCACGGTACAGCAAAACCATGTGCAGGAATTTATCTCACAGGGTGTGGATCTCATCATCGTCAGTCCGTTGGAAGCCGCGCCGCTGACCGGCCCCGTCGCCGAAGCGTATGAACGGGGCATTCCCGTCATCGTGCTTGACCGCGCCGTGCTCGGCGATAAGTTCGCCATGTTCATCGGCGCGGCCAACACCTTAATCGGCGAGGCGGCGGGACGCTGGGTCGTTGAGAAACTGGGCGGAGAAGGCAAAATTGTTGAACTCAAGGGACTGATGACCAGCACGCCCGGCCAGGACCGCCACACGGGGTTCAGGAAAGGCATTGAGGGAAGCGGCATCGAGGTTGTCTTTGAGGCGGACATGCGCTGGCTTCAACCCAATGCGCAGAGCGAAATGGAGTCCGCATTGACACGATGCCCGGAGATAGACTTGGTATACGCGCACAACGACCCCGGCGCGTATGGCGCATATCTGGCGGCCAAGGCGGCGGGACGTGAAAAAGACATCATCTTTGTCGGCATTGACGGGCTCCCCCAGGAAGGACTGGCCTATGTGGAACAGGGAATACTCGATGTTACCTTCGAATACCCCACGGGCGGCGCGGAAGCCATTGAATACGCCGTGAAAATCCTTGCCGGCGAAGAAGTTCCCAAAAATCTTGTGTTGCCGTCCCGCTTTTACACCAAAGAAAACCTTGCGGACGGCGGCGAATGGCTCGAGTAGAGGCGGCGGGCCGGAGGCAGTCTGACGGCGTCCGGCGTGTCCGATATGTCTGAATGAATAAACCGATAATCTTCAGCGCAACCGAGTTGGAAAGGAATCTGGCATGAAGTATTTGTTCTTGGTCTTGTGGGTCGCGGCCACGGTGGCCGCCTCAATGGCAAACGCGGCGATTGTGCCGGCAAAAATCGGCGAGTTTCCCCAGGAAATCGCGCGGCACTATACCCGGGCCGATGGATTGCCCGCCAACAATGTGGTCGCCTTGCGCATCGAGGCAGGCGCGATTATCGCCATCACCACCGATGGCGCCGCACGTTTTGCGGAAGGACGCTGGGAACCCATACCCGATTATGCCGGCACGCAACTATACCTGACGGCGGAACAAGACGGTTTTATGCTGCGTGAATGTTCAGCGGACGCCTTGTTTGAAGACGGTGTCGCCGTCAGACAGGCGGCGGGCAACACTGACGAACCGGAAGCCTTGGCAACTGCCGACGGCCTCTACCTCCGCACCCCATCGGGCGCTTATGAAAAAGCGGCGGCGCGCGACGGACAAGGCAGGCTGTGGGGCGCGGCGGATGTGCGCGGCGTTGCCGTGGACAGCACGGGCAACCTCTGGTTCGCCACCCCTGCGGGCGCGGCATGCCGGACAGATGACGGATGGAAATTTTACACCGGCGCGGAAGGACTTCCCTACAACGATTTTACCTGCATGGGCGCGGGCGGCGACGGTTCGGTGTGGTTCGGCACAAAAATCGGCGCCATCCGGTATAAGGGCGGACAATGGCGCTACCGCCAGGGACGCCGCTGGCTGCCGGACGATGAGGTGCGCGGCATCGTTGTCAATCAAGACGGCAGCGCGTGGTTCGCCACCGACAAGGGCGTCGGTTGGATCGGCCATCAATCCATGACGCTCGCAGAAAAAGCGGCCTTTTATGAAGAGGAAATGGAAAAATATATCCGCAGAACGCCCTTTGGTTACGTGTCTAAAGCGACCCTTCCCAATCCCGGCGACAAATCACAAATCGTCCTCACCGACAGCGATAACGACGGGCTGTGGACATCCATGTACGGCGCGGGCGAATGTTTCGCCTATGCCGCCACCAAGGACCCGATCGCCAAAGACCGTGCAAAACGCGCCTTTGAAGCATTGCGCTTTTTGCAGAAGGTTACCCAGACCGGGGAAATAAAACCACCCAAGGGCTATGTGGCGCGCACGATTCTGCCCACGGACGGCCCTGACCCGAATGAAGGGCGCCTTGAAAGAGATAAGCGGCATCGCGAGCAGCAGGACGCCCTCTGGAAACTTTACGAGCCGCGCTGGCCGAAAAGCGGCGACGGCAAGTGGTACTGGAAGAGCGACACCAGCTCCGACGAGTTGGACGGCCATTACTTCTTTTATCCCGCTTATTACGACTATGTGGCGGATACGGAGCAGGAAAAAGAGCGCGTACGCGAAGTGGTGCGCGATTTGACGGACCATCTTATCGAACATGATTTCTGTTTGATAGACATTGACGGCACCCCCACCCGCTGGTCTGTATACAGCCCGGAATCGTTGAATAACGACAAGAATTGGTGGCCGGAGCGCGGTCTGAAATCCTTGAGCATGCTTTCCTATCTCGCCGTGGCGGAACACATGACCGGCGACCCGAAATACGGCGAAATCAGCCGCGAACTCCAGGACAAGCACCACTATCACACCAATGCGATGATTTACAAGATTCATTTTGGCCCGGGGTCAGGCAATCAGTCCGATGACGAAATGGCCTTCATGTGCTACTACAACCTGATGAAGTATTCAAAGGACGAAGCGTTGCGCGACATGATCCACTATTCCTTCTATTCCGCATGGACCAACGAACAGCCCGAGCAGAATCCCCTATTCAATTTTATGTACGCCGCTTTTGGGATTGACGTCAAGCATGCCAATCCCTGGGGCGCGCATGACATTTCCATCTGGGACGGATGGCTGGAAGATTCCATTGAAACACTGCTTGACTTCCCGTTGGACCGCGTCGGTTGGGGACATCGCAACAGTCATCGTGTGGATTTGTTGCTGCTGCCGCCGCAACAGGCTTCTGAGCCTTATGAACCCCGACGTCGCGACCGCGGCTATCGCAACAACGGCAAAACATTGCCCGTATCCGAGAGGTTCTTTCATCACTGGAACACCGATCCGTGGACGTTGAATTACGGCGGCAACGGCGGCACCCTCGGCAGCGGCACAGTGTTTCTACTGCCCTATTACATGGGACTTTACCACGGGTTCATTGAATAACCTGCGCAACTCGAATGACCTGACGCCTGTTTCCGCCGTCGGACGAGTCGGACGCGCCTAACCTGTCCGACAGGTGTGCATATTCCAGCCAAAGGAAATCATGCTTATGCCGCATTCTAAAAGATTCATACGACACAGACTTTTTACACGGCAATGGCTCCCCTTTCTCCTGATCATTTTTGCTTGTCGCGGGGGATATGCATCGTCCGCAGAATCGGTTGCAAATCCCTTTCCCGGAGTCTCCCACATCCGTTGGGAAAAACCGGCGCCCGACCCGCAGGTGGCGCATTTGGTGTTTATTGCGCTGGATACGCCCGGATTGCGTTTTACCACAACCCCATCCAACGGCCCCGACGCGCCCCGGGAAACATGGTGCGAGACCGTCCGTGAATTTGTGGAGCGGGTGGACGCGCAAATCGGCATTAATGGAAATTATTTCATCTATGACAATGAAAGGCATACAGAGTTGCTGGGGCTCGCCGCTGCCGACGGGAACATCGTTTCCCCCTGGGGCAACGACTCCTATCGCTTTGCCTTGAACATCACCAAGGGAAACAAAGCGGTTTTTGTGGAACGCCCCGAAGACGGCGCAGGCACGGCAAAAACCGCGCCCGAAACGGAGCTATATAATGCGGTAAGTGGGCAGCCGATGCTGCTGCGCAATGGGAAGATTCTTGTGGGCGAAGGCGGCGACCGGCACCCGCGCACAGGCGTGGGGTTGACCGCAGACAATAAGCTGCTGTTGGTTGTTGTGGATGGACGTCAACCCGCGCACAGCGTGGGCATGACCTTTCGCGAGATGGCGGAATTGTTTCAAACGCATGGCGCGTTGGACGCGCTCGCGCTGGATGGCGGCGGCTCAAGCACACTCGTGTTCGCCGACCCGACGCCGCGGGTGGTCAATGTGCCCATGCCCACCGCGCTGCCGCTGGATGTCGTGCTTGACCCTCCCGGCATCGAACGAAAAAACGGCAATAACCTCGCTGTGTTTGTCCCGCCGCGCGGCAACGCCCAAGACGAAGCCGCAATGCCATAAAAATGTTCCCATTCCCACCCGCGCCACGACGTTTCTGCGCGCGCTTTGCGCATGGAAACGTGAACGGTATCTATCATCTTTCTTTTTGGATATTGTCTATCGCCGGCTATTGGCGATGGCGCGCAGGTAACGCATATAATCGCGCACCGGCACACGCCCGGAAGCCAACTCCCGGGAAGATTTCAGCAAAACGGGTCTTGCCGCTTTTTCCGAACCGCCCTCTTCCGTTTCTCCTTCATCCTCATCCACGACCTCACCTTCCTCGCCTTCACCTTCCTCGTTTTCGCCCTCGTCTTCTTCACCTTCTGTCTCGCCCTCCTCTGATTGCTCCTCACCCTCTGTCGCCGCATCATCTTCCCCTTCGCCGACAACCACCTCTTCCTCTTCTGTTTCGGGGTCTATATGAATGGGGATTTTGCTTCTCAGTCCGCCATAGGGAACCAATCCATATCCGGGCACATCAACCAGATACAGCACCGCCCCTTCGCCCTCAACAAATCCGGGAATCCCCGTTGCCGCAAGGGCAAGCGTTCCATACCGCCCGCCAATAACGACAAAAGCAAGGGTTGATCCCCGGTTCACATCGCCTTTGGCGACATCGGTGACTTCAAACACGACATCCGTATAAATGCGTCCGTCCTGCGCCTGAAAGCCTTCCGCAGAAAGCACCCTGCCGGATACGATATAGGTTGAACCGGCGACGAGCTTTTCTGTGGTTACAGGCACTTGGCCGGCGCCGGCAACGGCCGCTACGCACAATATCAGGGCAAGGAGCGCCGCAGCCGCGCCCGCGGGACTCATACGATTCTTCTTTTTCATAACATACATCACAGTTGTCAATAGGGTTCCCAAAATCAATACCATCATGATTCGCTGCCATATCCACAGGCACAACAGAACAGCGCCGCGGGCTGCGCGCAACAATGCGTCATGGCGCAGCAATTGATATGACACGTAGGGGGCGGCGCGGTAGTAAAGTTCGACCACCGCCGTTCCCAGCGCGGAGTTCAACAGCGTATTGTCGCGGAAGTCGCGCAACTTATTATTGAGACTGCCCAAATCCGTCGGCACCGTTCCGCCGCTTGGATTCTCAATGATATTCATCGGACAGACCATGTCGGGATCGCCGAACATGGGACGATTGCGCGGCAACATGCGCGGGATCGTCTTGTTTGTGTCGGCGCTGACCACGGCGTTTTTCTCGAAACTCCAAATCAGCGGCGTTCCGGCGGGATAGTTGTCCACACCGTATACATTGCCATCCTCATTGAACACTTCAGAGGGATAATTGGTGGAAAACTCGGTTGCGGGACGCACAATGGTGGAATAACTGAGTGGGAATGCGCCCTGGATACTGTCGAATATGTCCGCGGAAACATTGGGCGGCGCCTGGCGCTCATAACCCAGGCCATTCAAGGCGCCCATCGTCACTACATAGGACGGTTCGAAAAGGACGCCCTCCTGCCCGGGCAGTTCCATTTGCTTCCAAAGACCCATGAGATTAAACATGCCGCTCAACTGAATATCGGTATATCTCTGGTAAAGCCCGGTCATCGTGCTGAACATGGGAACCCGCCGTCCGCTGTCGTTGTCGCCGATGCTTGCCCATGCGACGATATGCGCGCCCGAAATCGGCGCGGGAGGAATGCCGGTGTTGCGGCGCACATGGGTGCGCGCTTCATGCTGAATGCTGAAGAAATTTTCAAGACCGTCCTCGCGCGGGTACAGCCAAGATACGCCCGAAATGTCGTCCGGCGCGAGGTCGCGCCATCCGGCCACATAATCGCCCGAAGCGGTTTGCGTCATAAAATAAAACGGGAACATGGTCGGCGTGGCGCCCACCATCCTGGCAATGCCGTCCGGTCCGGTCATCTGAATCATGACCGGCTCGACAGGCAATCCGTCCGAGGCGCCGGGAAGCGTTATCGTATTCAGCGGGTCCAGATTGTTCAGCGGCGTCGGGGAAAGACCAAGCAAATATCCCACCTGCTGCGTAATGGTTGCCTGCAAGTCAAGCGTGCCAAAGGTGGTGCCTTCTATCACCCCCGCCCGATGCAACGACGCGTCCACGACAATGTCGCAGTCCAATATGGTTCCCGCGGACACTATCACCACGTTGCCGCCCACCGGCACCGCCGTAATATCAATCGTATACAATACCAGCGACACCGCCGGCAGGATGCCGCCCATGCCGGTGACAATCACCGACGGGTCGTCCAGCTGCGAGTACCCGTCATTTTCTGCCACTTCGCTCACCTGCATAAAAACGGTCGGAAGGAAATCGGGCGAGCCGGTTCCCGGCACAATCGGGTCTTCGATAACGCCCACAAACCGAAAGGCGGCGTAAGCGGTGGGCACATCCTGCCATGTTTTGAATCCGGCCTTCACTTGTTCGATCTCGTCAAGCGTAAAACCGCGCCGCCCGCCTTCTATGCGGAACTCAAGACCCTCGCCCTGCTCAATCACGCCGTTTTCGTTGCTGTCGAACTCCTTGAACTGCCACGTGGCGTAGCGCAACTGCTGATTGATGTTAAACCCGCCTCTGGGGAAGAAACCGTACGCGTGGCCGGCAATTCCGGCCACCAACAGCAACAGTACCGCCATCACGGCAAGCCGACGCATACCGATAGTCATCCGTCTTTTCCTTTCATAAGCCTGTCTCTTATACACATCTGACGC
>OMKS01002224.1_pt1 | contig 16382 bp, 12 predicted proteins | sample 1674721 | NCBI WGS metagenome assembly OMKS01 (sample SAMN06264996, study PRJEB25208) | sediment metagenome | isolation source: hot spring sediment | place: USA: California | collected 2014-09-02
CCCTGCTCAAATACAAGCTGCACCGCGATGCGGATTTGTTCACGAAGGCGTATGGGTATATCAAGCAGTATTATTGAGGATTTGGTACGTTTGACGAGTTTCTCCGTGTCCGCGGCAATCTTGCCGCCGTGTCTCTGTGGTGAATGTTTAACGCGCGTTTGGGATAGCGTGTGCGGAAAGACAGGTTATAATGTTTTGTCGTGAAGACATATCCATAGCGCACAGGAGAAAAGAATGATCCAACTCGTCACCATCAACAAAGAGAACTGGCAAGAGTGTATTCAACTTCCCACATCAGAGGATCACACGCGGTTCGTCGCGTCGAATGTGTATTCGATAGCGGAGAGCCAATTCTATCCCGACACCGTCACGGCCTGCTGCATCTATGCCGGGGATGTGATGGTTGGCTTCGCGATGTATGGCCCCGAAGAGGACGATGCGACCTTGTTCTTCATCGACCGGCTGATGATTGCGGAGGGGCACAGGGGCAAAGGCTATGGGAAAGCGGCCTTGTCGGCGATTCTGGAAGAGGCGAAAAGACGGGGATTTTCACGGGTTGGCCTGAGCACGGACCCGGAGAATGAGAAGGGGATTGCGTTGTATGAAAGCGTCGGCTTCGGGGCCACCGGCGAGATGGATGACGACGAAGCCGTCTATATCTATTCCTTCGAGATAGAATAGAATATGTGAGGTGAACGCTATGCTGGTTTTCAAACCCCGGCGCTCGAATGGCTGGCTCTGGTTGGTTGTTATCGCGCTGTTCACGATCGGTACCGGCATCGTCAGCGCCCTCCCACTTCTTACGGGACCTACGGATAAGATTCTTATAGGTGTCCTGGCTTCCACACTACTCGTTATGCTGGCAATAGGCGTGCCGTTCCTCGCATTGGCCGTCTGGTTTCCCACGATGCGCTACGAGCTGGATGCGCACACGCTCACGTTGCGCTACGGACCGGTGCTGACGTATCGCATCCCGCTTGGCGAGATCCAGACGATCCGCAAACGCGACTTGAGCATCTCCCTGTGGTCCAGTATGCGCTTTCCGGGAATCGCCTTGTTCACCGTGCCCTACACAGACGTGGGCAACGTCAAGATGTGCGCCACCGCCGCCGCGACCGGCATCCTGTTAGTCGAAACGGCAAAAGACAAGTATGGCTTGACGCCGGCCGACGAGGAGGATTTCGTCGCGGCCCTTCAGGCGCGGATGGGGGAATAGACGTGCCGCCCATCTACATTATGGCCGTGATCACCCTGGCTGTCTCAGCCACAATGTGGGGAGGGTTGATGTATGCCTGCTCCGGGCGCGACAAGCGCTACCTGTGGTTGCTGTTGCCGGGATTGCCTCTATCCGCGCTCGTCAACCTGTTTGTCAAAAGACCCCTGGTCATCTGGGTAGGAGAGACCGCCAACGTTGCACCCAACCAGGGCCTGGCGACGCCGTTGTGGTTCATCATCTTCCTGTGGCTGGTTCCCCCCATCACCGAAGAGGCCATCAAGCTGGCTCCGCTTTTCTTGCCCTGGGCGCGGCAACGGCTGCACAGCCGCACCGGCGCGCTGTGGACGGGGACGGCGTTAGGCGTTGGCTTTGGCCTGGGAGAAGCTATGTTCCTCGCTTACGGCGTGGCGCAAAGCGCGCACTACGCCGCGTATCCCTGGTATGCATTCACAGGCTACTTCGGCGAACGGCTCATCGTCTGCTTTTGCCACGGGGTGATGACTGCAGTGGCTGTTCACGGTCTACACTGCGGCAAATGGCGTGCGCTAACCGGGTATCTGGCCGCCGTAGGGCTGCACGCCTTCCTCAATGCCGGCGCCGTCCTGGCGCAGCTCGGGGTGATTTCTGTAACCGTTGCCAGCCTGAGCCTGCTGGCGCCGGTTGTCGTGTTGTTCTTGATTTTCGAGTCGTTGCGCCGTCGCGCCGCCCGCGCACAGGATGACGCAGCAATAGCCGCCGAGGTCGTCTATTTTCGCCGCCACTCAGACGAGGATGCCACCCCATAAATCACCACGTCCCCACCCTCGTACACCACGGGGAACATCGCGGCGAACTTCGCCAGCCCCTCGACGGGATAACGTTCGCGTTCGACCGGGCCGACGTAGATGTAGGCCACGTCGTAGCGCGCCAGAATCACTTGCGCCTCGGCAGGGTCGAGGGTGGTGAACAGCGTTTCCAGTTCGGCCTCGCGGCGCGCGGGTTCGTCGTAATTGCCGCGCCACTGGCGTTGATGGCCCGCCCAACCGAGTACGGTCGGCAGCCCGGTGAGCGCGGAGACGCGCCCTTCGTAAACGTAAGCGCGATGCCGGTCGCCGGGCGCTTCAACGATGACCGGCGCGCCCTCGATGTTGGCGTTGAGCCACTGGATCGCGGCATAGTCGCTTGAGTACGCGGTCGCCAACCACGCCGCGCCGTCCAGTGTCCACGGCGTACCGTTCTCGCGCGCCCGCGCCGGGACGGCCAAGACGGTGTAGAGCAGGCCCACGGCGATCAACAGGCAGGAGAGCGCCACCGCGAATGCCCGCCAGGGGGAGCATCCTCCACGCGGGACCTCACGTGGTTCTAGCCAGCGCGCGATCTGCCACGCGCCCGCCAGGCTCCACACCACCCACGCCTGAAAGTAGAACTTGAAAATCGTATTCATCCGCGTCATGAACACATCTTTGAGATACACGTACTCCGGCGCCAGCGTGAGCAGCAGGCCGATGAGGATGAGAAGAATGGAGAATGGAGAATGGAGAATGGAGAATGGAGAATGGAGAATGGAGAATGGAGAATGGAGAATGGAGGATGGCGATTCAGGACTGGGGACTAGGGACTGGGGACTGGGGACTGACGGCTGACCGCTGACCGCTGACGGCTGACCGCTGACGGCTAAAAGCTGATAGCTGAAAGCTGACCGCTTCAACAGCGCCAACACCACCGCCGCGACGCCGAGTGCGAGGGCCAGACCCACCCAGGGACGCAACCAGCGCGCGATGATGCCTTGAACGACAATCTCCGGTGAGATCGATAGCCCCTGGACCGGTTCGCCGCGCCAGATGCTCGCCAGGTAAGGGTACGCCGTCCCCGCGCCCACAATCAGGCCGAGCAGCGCGATGCCGAGCACCAGCCCCACCCCGCCCGCCAGCACCCACCACCACGGCACATCCGCGTCACGCGCTGCGCCCACAATCACACCGAGCAGCGGAACCAGCAACGGGGCGAACATCACCACGAACTGCGGCCAATGTGTGGCGTTGAAGAGGTTGGGTAGCACGCCCCCCGCCTGTGAGCGCAGCGCATACCAGAACGGTAAATACAGAATCACGCTCAACACGCCCAAGACGAACGCCTCCGGCAACGTCCCCCACAGCGTATCGAAGAACCGTGTCCACATTTGCCGGAACGTGGCTGCCCCGCCCGCCCCCGCCAAACGCGCGTAACGCGCCAGCACCATCCCACCCACCATCAACGCCCAGTAGATCGGAAAATCCCACGTATTGAGGAACCCGAGCGCGCCCAGCACGAGCGCGTATCCCCCCAAAGGCGTGAGGCGCGCGCGCCATCCGTCGCCAAATTCGCCCTCCCGCACCGTCCGGTACAGGTTGAGTGCGAGCGCGACCGCCAACAGCACGAAGGGCAACGCCAGAACGTGCGGGTGCATGTCGCCCAGGGTGAAGCTGAACGCGGGGAACTCGTCGATAATTTCGATGCGGTCGCCCCAGGGCGCGTAGTCGGTCAGGACCCGCGATCCCTGCCACCACCAGAAGAAGCGCGTGGGAATCCACGAGGAAGACGGCTGCGGTGCGACGTTGAGATTGCGGATATCCAGCCACGTCCAGAATTTTTCCGGGAACAGCCCGCGCGCGTGCAACACTTCGAGCAGGCCGGCGGCGTTGCCGGTCAACAAAAGCAACAAAGGGGCAAACAACGAACGCAGCACGCCGTGCCGTTCCAACAGATTGTAGACAATGCCGTAGGCGCCCACCGCCGCCAGCGCGAACCAACCCGCGCACCCCAGGTTGAAGGCCACCGTCGCCGGCAGCGCCGGCAGCCGCGTGAGCATACCCAATAGAAAATAACCCAGGTAATAATACGAAATCGCGTAGCCGGAGAGCCAGGGGTCGTGCGGCGGCACCTGTGGCGAGCGCAGAATCGCGTTGAGGAACGCAATCTCCATCCACTTTTCGCCGCCTGCCGTCTGTATCTGTGGCTGAGAAGCGCGCACCAGCGTCCACAACAGCAGTGCGCCCAGGAAAAGCGCCTCCGTGACGAGGATGAACGCCCACTGCTCCCGCAGCCAGGGGCGCACCTCCACCCGGTGTCGCCACAGCATCCACACGCCTACGCCAAAAACGAGGCCCGCCGCGACGAGCGTCGCGGACGTCGTGTTCTCCCACAGGTGCAGGATGCCGCCCCACCACAGTACCACACCGGTCAGCAATAGGCCCAGCGCCTTCGCCACCGCGTATCCCCGCGAGCGCAAGCGCCGCAGCCACACAAACGCCAATGGCAACCCCGCCAGCGCGAAAAACTGCATCGTCAGATACCACGATAGAAACTGTCCAACCATAAGAACTCCTGTGGTAAGAGAATTACGAATCATGAATTACGAATGATGAATCTCAATTCGTAATTCGCTATTCGTAATTCGCTATTCGTAATTCGCTATGGTGCCACCGCAATCAAAGGCGCAAGGTCTTTGTAACGTATCTCCCCGATGCCCTCGACGTTCTGGATGTCTTCGATGCGTTCGAAGGGGCCGTGGGCCTCGCGGTAGGCGATGATGCGCTGTGCCATCGCCGGGCCGATGTGCGGCAATGTCTCCAGTTCGGCGGCGCTCGCCGTGTTGATGTTCACCAACGCGACGGCAGGCGCCAGGCTTACGGGCGTAGCGACCTCGACCACCGGCTGCGGTGTCGCCGTGCGGCGGGGCACGATCACGTGCTGGTTATCGGCGAGTGGGGCCGCCAGGTTGACGCCGTCCAGATCGGCGTCGGCAGCCGCGCCCCCGACGACTTCCAACGCATCGGCGAGCAGACTGCCCGCAGACAACGTCACGACGCCGGGCTGTGCTACCGCACCGCTGACATAGACGCGCACCGGCTGCGGCGTCGCCGTGGGGAGCGCGACGAGTTCATCTTTGACTGCTGCCGGGCCACACACTTGCCCCCAATATGGCGGCGGGGTGAGCATTCCGCCAGGCTGCACCCTCTCCCGCGTCACCCTCGCGCCGATTGCAGCACCGATGATCAGGCTCATCGCGACGAGGACGGCGGCGTAGACGCGGTACTGCTTTTGCACGCGCACGGACACCTGCTCACGCAGTTCATCGACGTCTATCAGTGAGGAGAAAACGTCATCCATAGGCTTCAAACCATTTTAGAAGGTGGCGACTCTGTGGAGACAGGTTCGGTAGCACGCCTTCGGAACAAACGATGCGGCGCGAGACGGCGCATCTGCTGGTAGAGGCCGCGTAGTTCCGGGCTTTTGATCGTCCGGCCGGCCTCGAAGTAACTGCGCGCGGCCTGCCCGATCCCCCACGTGCTGGCTCCCGCGATCCCCGCCGAGATGATCCACCCCAGGCCGGGGATAAGCTTGACGAGCTGCGATTTCAGATAGCGCGCGAGGAGCGTGCCAGCCATCGTCGTGAGCAGTTCACGCGCGTGAGAGACGTTCATCGATTCGCCGTAGGCCGCCGCGATGCGCAGCACCATACGCGTTTGTGAAGCCAGCAAAATGGGAATTTCCAATCCGGGAACCGGTTGCAGTGCGATCAGCGCGTTGATCCAGGCGGCACGCCGCACGATACGGTTGACGATGTGCCCGCGCACATCGGGGAGCGCCCGGGCCATCGCCACGGCGACCGCCGGTTGCGCGTTCAGAATCGCGGGCAACAGCTTATCCACCACGCCCATCCCTGTCTGCGCCGAAATCGGGGTGGGCCGCACGCCGAGGAGCTTCTCGGCGTTCTCCAAAATCCACGGCAAATCCTTCTTCACCAGGTCGGCCTTGTTCAAGGCGACGATCACCGGGCGCTGCAAGCTACGCAGGGTTGTGTAGAGGTCGTGGTCGCTCTGGCGGACGCCGGCTGCCGCATCCAGCAGGAGCAGAATCAGATCCGCGCCGGCGGTCGCTTCACGGGCAATCTCGGCGCGGTCGACGCCCCACACTTCGCCAAAACCGGGAGTGTCCACCAGCAAAAATGGGCCAATTGGATGTTCGATGACGCCCCTGGTCGTGCCGGGCACGGCACTCACCGCCGATAGCTTGCGTCCATGTAGACGGTTGAAGAGCGTCGATTTGCCGCTGTTCACCGGACCGACGATAACCAGCCGGGCCTGCATCTCCTGCTCCACTTCGTGGCCGACCGCGTGCCAGTCCAACGCCCGCAACAGGGTATGGATGTCTTCCATCCGTCTGGGCAGTAGCGAAATGCTCACGTTCCTATTCACCCATCCTTGCGAAGCCGGCAAAGGAGAGACCCTTCGCCAGGATTCATAATGCAGAACCGGCTAACGGCAGCGTGAAGGTAAACGTCGTCCCCTGTTCTGAGGTCTGGGATACCCAGATGCGCTCACCATGGGCCTCCAAGACCATCCGGCAGAAAGCCAGGCCCAGACCGCTGCCGCGTTCGGTTTGCTGTCCCGCCACAAACTTGGTGAAGAGGTTACGGCGAATCTCAGGGGGGATTCCCGGCCCGGTGTCGGAAACGGAGATGCACAGTTTGTCGGGCATTTCGGATTCCACCTCAGCCCGCACAGCGATTTCTCCGCCGGCCGGGGTGAATTTGAACGCATTGCCCATCAGGTTTTGCAGCACCCGCTCGATCAATTCTCTGTCGGCCCGCACCAATGGAACGTCGTAGGGCACGGCATCGATGAAATTCAGATCGTGTTGTGTAATCGTCAGTTTTTGCAGTTCTACCGAATCGCGCACGACGTCTGAAAAGCGGAAAACAACCGGCTTCAATGGCATCTGCCCGGTCTCCAAACGGCTGATGTCCAGAATCGCATTGACGAGCTTGACCATACGTTCGGCGCTAAGCAACGCGATGCTGATAATACGTCGCTGCCCCTCCAACAGCGAGTCGTTGGCCGCACGTAGCAGCAACGTGAGTGCCGCGTGGATGCCGGTCAGCGGGTTACGCAGGTCGTGCACCATCGTATGCGTCAGATCATCGCGGAATTGGTCCAGAAGCCGCGCATCGGTGACGTCGCGCATCATCAAGAGCCGTCCCAGAGGCTGTTCATCGCCACGCACCGGCCAACTAACCCATTGAATCGTCCGCAAGCCGATCTTCACTTCGCCATCTTGGGGTTGATCATCGCCATCGCGGATATGGCGCATCTCACCGAGTATGATCTTGACCACGTGCCGCGAGTGCTCGCGCAGCGTCTGCACGATATCCCACAGCGAACGGTCGATCCATGCTTCTGGCTCATCGGCCAGGCCCAGAAAACGCAATGCCGGACGGTTGATCACCAATAGACGCAGATCGACACTCAGCAAAATCACTCCGTCCCGGCTGGATTGCACCACGGTGCGCAGCCGCTCGCGCTCCTCCTCCACAGCTCGGAAAAGCTCCGCATTTTGCATAGCGGCCACAATCTGGGCAGCAATCGCCATCAACAAATCCACATCCGGCTGGGTAAAATCGTTTTGATCAGAACGGTTGACCGCCACCAACACACCGCAGGTTTGGTCTTGCACCAGCAGCGGGGCTACAGCGACTGCACCACCCGCTTCGGTCATGTACCACGGTTGCGTTTCCTCCGCCTGCATGCGTGCCTCCATCGCCGTTTTGGTGAGGAAAAGAGGACGCCCATCGCGCAGCACCTCACCCACGACTCCCAGCGACAGATCGTCGAAGTGTAATTGCGGCAATACAGGTGGAACAGCTCCACCCGCGAGCAAGGTGTAAACTTGCTGATTTACAGGATCGTAGCGCAACAACCAGACGAGATTGGCGCGCAGCGCATTGGCAATGCTGTTCAACACTGCCGGTAGAATGTCATCGAGGTAACGCGCGGCGATCAGGGCACGGGTAACGAAATACAGCGTTTCCGTTTTGCGCGTTGTCGCCCAAAAGCGATCTTCGGTTTGCCGGCGCTCGAACGCCTCACGCCGCAAGGAGATGTAAAGCTCCGCATTCTGAAAAGCCGATGCAAGGATTTCGCCCAGCGCCTCCGCCAACAGTCGCGCGTCCGCATCGAAGGCGTGCGGGGTATCGCTCACCACGTAGAGCAACAAGTGCACCCATTCGCCACGTTTCAAGGGAACGAGTAAAGCACTGGCGCTATCAACATTGAGCGGGAACACCAAAGCAGCGCCGGGGGTTTCGGCGACGTAATGGGAAAACTTAGTCTGGAGGACGGTGACAATCAGCGGTTGATCGGCAGGCGCAACGCCATTGAGCGGCGGAGCCAATGGCCCGGTCGAGGCCGTAACGTGCACCATACCCGTTTCGTGATCCGGTGCCATCAGGGCGAGGCCTGCCCAACCGGTCAACTGGGCTATGTATGTGAGGCTTTCTTGCACCAAATGCTCCGCGCGTTGAAAGCGGCGCAGGAACTGCAAGACCTCATTGAGAATCGCCAAATGGTTGTTCACCCGTCTCGGCTCCTCATCAAGGGATATGACACAGTGCTACTGATTCATTCATACTCATCGTCGCCACCAAGGATGACGTTACGTTTACGCCCGGCGCTTTCCTGTGGCCCAACGATCCCCATCTGCTCCATCTCTTCCATCAACCGTGCGGCGCGAGGATAGCTGATGCGCAGCCGCCGCTGCAAACCAGAGGTCGAGATGTTGCCCCGGCTCTTAGCAAGAGCTACGGCACGCTCCAACAAATCCGCGTCTTCCGATTGCCCCTCGATGCGCAATGAATCGGGGCCTTTCGCCTGCGCGATCACTTCCCAGGGCGGTTTAGCGGGGGTGGCGCCCGCGCTTTTCTGCCAGAAACGGATAATGGCTTCCAATTCATCATCCGAGATGAAACAACCTTGCACGCGCTGCGGCGCGGAGGCGTCCGGCGGCAAGAAGAGCATATCGCCACGCCCCAGCAGCGATTCCGCGCCCGGGGTGTCGATGATAACGCGCGAATCGACGTTGCTGGTGGTGGCAAAGCTCACGCGCGCGGGGAAGTTAGCCTTGATCAGCCCCGTCACCACGTCGGTGCTGGGACGCTGCGTAGCGACGACCAGATGGATGCCGGTAGCGCGCGCCATCTGCGCGATGCGCGTCAGCGTGCGCTCGGTCACTTCCGGGGTGGAGAGCATCAAATCCGCCAACTCGTCAATGAAGACGACAATGCGGGGTAGCGTCTCTTCACCCTTACGCGCCATTTTGCGATTGTAGTCGTCCAGGTTGCGCGCCACCGTCTCCGAGAACAGCTTATAACGCTGGTCCATCTCGTGTGCCACCCAGCGCAACGCCCGGACGATGTTTTCCATATCGGATTCAGCCCGGCCTAACAGGTGCGGGAGGCCGTTGAGGTGACTCAATTCCACCATCTTCGGGTCGATGGCGATCAGGCGCAAGTGCTCAGGCTGATTGTGCATGATCAGGCTCGCTGCCAGCGCCTTGATGAAGATGCTCTTACCGCTGCCGGTCGTCCCGGCGACGAGCAGGTGCGGCATCGCCGAAAGGTCGGCAACGATGGCGGAACCGGCCACATCCAACCCCACTGCCACGCAGAGTGGTTTTCCGCACTTGCGGAATGCATCGCTTTCCAGCACAATGCGCAGCGAGACCAGGTTGATCTCGGCGTTAGGCACTTCGATACCGACGACGGCGCGGCCGGGCACCGGCGCTTCGACGCGCAGCGATCTCGCCGCCAGCGCCAGGGCCAGGTCATCGGCCAGCGACGCAATCTGGCTGACGCGCACCTTGCGCTGCTCTTCGCCATCCGCGCCCCGGCTGATGTAGCCCGGTGCAACGCCGAATTGCGTGACCGTCGGACCGGGGCGTATCTCGGTCACTTGCGCAGGCACGCCGAACTGCGCCAGCGTTTCTTCGATGATGCGGCTCTTGCGGCGCAGGTCCATTTGATCCGCTCCAGCGCGCCGGGTTTGCTTCAACAGGGTGAGTGGCGGCAGATCCTCCGGACGTGGTGTGGGATCGGGCGTCGCTTTGGCGCTCAAGGGCGGTGGCACAGAGGGCACTTTGATGTCCGGCGGGGCAACCGGCGGCGGGGGCGTCTCCTGGCGCTGTGGGACCGGCGAAATGGCAACCCCGGCAGACACCTGCGCTGACGCCACAGGTTCCGCCGGCGTGCCGTTGGTTCGCCGCGCGCGCCATGCCGCACCGATCTCGACGAGGCGCTGTCCGAAGAGACGCAGGTCCTCCTTCGTCACATCGAACGCGAGCGCGAGACCGATCAGCATCACCACCGCCATAAGAAAACCGGTGATCAACGAGCCGAGCGCGTCGTTCAGCAGCACGTAAAACGCCCAACCAATCACACCGCCGCCCCGGCCCGACTCGACGACGCCCCAACTGCGCGGGTAGTCTGCTACCCCGCTAATGAGTGTCGCGGTGAGGGTCAACAGCGCGATGAGGGTTAATTCAAAGCCCAACACCGGACGCCAGCGCCAGGTCATCGGCCGGTGGACCAGGTGACGCAGCCACAACAGGCCCAATCCGACGATCATCGCCGCCACAGGATAAGCACCCCAACCGAACAAAAACACCAGCAGGCGTACCCACCCGTTGATCAGCACGCCAGAATTGACGCCTTCGACTTTGCCGGTGAGGGCCACAATCGTCAGCAACCCGAAGAGAATGAGCGCCACAGCCAGCAGTTGCTGTCCGGTAGGCCCCTTGGCCCAATCGAAAAAAAGCTGCACGATTTTGCCCAAGACGCCCCACACCGTGACCTTCTGCGCAGCCGCCCGTTTCGACGCGGTCGAACGTGTAGACGTAGAGGCCCGTGTAGACGCGGCCATTTTTTTGCTACGGGATGTGGCCCCGCGGCTACTGGAGGGCCGGGCCATTGAGGTGGCTTTACGCCGTGCCATCCGTGTGCCCTCCATCCACCATCCCTAACGCGATGCGATGTTCTTCTGGCACAATTTCCAAAACGCGCACCGTGACCTGTTGGCCCACAACGTAGTCGTTGTGATTGCCACCCACGGCATTGTATGACGCCCCGTCATTGCGCTCTAGTTCGGAGGCATGCAACAGGCCCTCAAGGCCATCGACCAGTTCCACGAAGACGCCGAAACGCTCGATGCTGGCGACGGTGCCTGTGAGCACGTCGCCCGGCTTGATCCGCGTGTGAACGGACATCCAGGGGTTCGCACTGAGCCGCTTCAGGCTCAGGCCCACACGCTGGTGTTCCAGATCGACGTTGAGGATTTTGACGCGCACATCCTGCCCCGGTTGCAAAAAATCCTGGGGATGGCGCACCCGGCCCCAGGAGATTTCGGAGATATGCACCATGCCTTCCAAGGGGCCGATGTCGACGAACGCACCAAACGGGCGCACGCTGGTGACTTTTCCTGTGCAGGTGTAACCGGCACACAACCAATCCGGCCATTCGGGCTGCATCAACTCGCACTCCGGCACCTGGCGTTCCGAGAGGAGAATACGATTGCGGACCGGCTCCACTTCGATGACACACAACCGCAGCTTCATACCAACGTAGTCCCTGAAGCAACCCTCGCGCGCGGCGGGATCGGCGGGGAACGGGTAATCGATCAGGTGTGAAGCGGGGATAAAGCACTCGACGCCCTTCCAATGCGCCATCAGCCCACCCCGGTTGAATCCATCGATGACTAACTCCACAATCGCACGGGTACGGAAAAACTGGCGGGCTTCGTCCCACACAGCCATCGGCACCTCCGGCGCTTCGATCCATTCCCAGGAAACAGCGGCGCGCCCCAGGCTAACCGGGCCTTCTTCCAAAATAGCATCCCAATAACTCTCACAGAGCGGCGTATGCGGGGGAACATAATTGTCCATAAAAACTACTCCTTTTATCACCAACCTCGCGAAGGTTACAAACGCTACCCAATCTTCGCAAGTCTCTTTAACGAAATGTCACGACTGCACAACACTGTGCGGATGAAGGCCGCTGTGCAGCGCAACCGGCAATACGCCTGGGTCATTATACGCTTCTTCTTCCATCAGCACAATGATCTCGGCCAGATTTTCAATGGCTACCCGCTGTTTACGATACAAGTCCGACTCACTTACCGCCAGCCGCATCGCCACCTCGCGGACCTTGTGCCCGCGCAGGAACTTCATTTCAAGTATATTGTATAGCAGCCATTCCGGTGCTGTCAACTTGCGTTCGCCATCGGGGCGCAGGCGCTCAATGGCATCGGCCAGCACCACCCGCAGCGCCTTGACGACGTTCCCGTCGTAGTCGGCGGCAGCTTGCTTGACAACTTCCAGGTCCAGCAGCGGGTTCTCGGTCAGACGCGGGCCACCCCAATAGTGCGCCAGCGCGTCGTGAACCCACTGCGGCAACTCCGGCGACTGGGTCAACGTAAAGCCGCCCACAGCCTCGCCGGCGTAGCGCAGGATGCTCCCGCGCCGCTGGATATCCGTCAGTTCGGAGAGCAGCGGTGAGAAAGCGCCGAACACCACCTGCTGTAACCGCCGGTCTTCCAACGCGGCACTCGCCTGCACCAACAGGTCGACCAGCAGCGCCTCCTGCTCCTCTGCGAGCGGAAGGTGCACTTCGGGCGAGCGCAGCCCGATCAAACCAAGTATTTCATCCCCGCTCTTGTTGTAGATGACGAGGACCCAATAGCCATCCCAGAAGATGAAACGGTCCTGCTTTTGCGCGCACGACACCTCCGCCAGAGGAATCTGGGCGAGATCTTCCTGCGAGAGCGACCAGTTGCAATGGACGTCCCAATGCAATTCACCGTTGTCCAACGTCGCCAAGAAGCCGCCGCTGCTGTGCAGGATTTCGCAGACTGCCGCCAGGACGTTCTCCAAAAACTGCCGCAAATCGGCGGTGGTCAACAGGCGTTGGCTCAATTCCTGCACCCGCGCTACTTCTTGCCGCCCTTCACGATAAAGGAGCAGGTCGATCACCGGCTTTGCCAGTTCCACGCCTAACTGCATCACGATGACGGTTCCGGCAAAGGCGATCAGCGAGAGGGTGTATTGGCGCACGCCCAACACCGGTTCCAACGTCAGCCCAACGCCGAACATCACCAGGGCAAGACTCGCCGTCAGCGGGCCACGCAGGAGGAAACGCACCATCCGGTGCTTGATCACCCGGTCGGGCGTCAGCGCGCCGATAAAGGCCACGCTGTAAGCCATCAACACCAGCATCGCCGCGACGGCGACGTTCCCCACGATAAGCAGAAGCCAGAACAGCGTCCCCGAGAGATGTGCCGGCCAGCCAATCAGCAGCAAATAGGGAAATACGCCCATAGCCGGTGCGACAAAGCTGACGAGCAAGTAAGCCATACGTCGCCGCGCTGCGTGGGTGTAACACCGGCGTCGCGTGACCAGCGTTTCCCGCAATCCCCACAGCGCAACGCCGATAAAGGCGAAGGCGAATGGATAAAAGAGCGGGCCGGGTTGCAAATGCTGCGCCCCGGCTGAAACGGCGCCGTCGTGAACGACCAAATCGGTGAAGAAGGCGAGCAGGACCACGATGCCGCTGAGCAGTAAACCACCCCAGCGCACCCAACCGGTTAAAATGGTTTCCCATTTTCCGCGCTCTTCCATCACTAAGAGACGAATCGCGCGCACAAATTCAATGTAAAACGGCGGGGTGAACGCGATGCCCAACCACTGCAAGCGTAGCAGCATCCCGGCCTGCGCCGGGTCTGCCCCATCGGGCGGCAGCAGGTCAACCAGATAAACGACGATCACGCACGCCAACAAACCGCCAAAGGTGATCGAGACGCGGCTCTGACGGTTATAGAAAAACAGGTAGAGCGCGAGCGCGAAAGCAGTCGCCGCCACGCCCGCCATCAACACATCGTTCGCTTTGATAAGAAAATGTAGCCAATCCATAGGGATAGTCTAAAGTCCTTAGCTTTAGTCTTTAGTCCTTAGCCGGTTGTCGACTTCAGAGCGGTCACGTTATCACAGCTCCGCGCATCCTGCATCTTGCATCCTGCATCTTGCCCTGCACCTTTACCGCACACGCTTGCGGAAGAAAATTCCCACTTCCTGCCCCGGCCAATACGCATCCTGGAATCCACAGAAGACGAACCGGTGCTTGAGCGCAAAACGGATCGCCGGTTGTGCCTTGAGGGGACACTCCAAAATCAGATGCTCGACGTCTTTGCGCAAAGCCCACTCGGTGGCATAGTTTAGCAAATCCGTAGCGACTCCGTGGCGGCGATAGACTTCGCCCACCACCAGGTCGTTGATGCGGGCCTCGCCGCGCTCCGCCGCCACCGACAGCGCCAGGTAACCGATCACCTCGCGTCCTTCGACGGCCACCCAAAAGATATCGCTGCGTGCCCAGCACTTTGCCCGCGTCTCAGTGGCAAGAAAAGGGACGATGCGCTGTTTGCGCGGCAGACGCACTTCCCGAAAAAGCGCGCCCCACTCGCCATCGCCGCGCAATCCCTCCATCTGCCACGCGGATTCGGTTTCATAAGCAGCATCTATTGCCAGACACGCTTTCCAATCGTCTTCACGAGCCACACGGATACGCATAATCCCCTCCTGTATTTAGAACCTATCCAAAAATTATCGCGGTTTCACGCTGCCGGCAGAATGGGCGACTTAAATTGGTCTGCCAATTTCAGCCGCTTTTTCTTGACAGTAAGCGTCAAAAATCCAAAATCGGAAATCTGCAATCTAAAATCATGCTAGGGCGCGACGATGTTGAGCGGGATAGTACACGTCGTCGTGTTGCCGTAGATATCTACAACGACCAACTGGAAGCGATATGGCCCACCCGGCGGATAACGGTTCGGGTCCGAAACGTCCCACGTCCCCAAGAACCCGTTCGTCACCGGCGCATCATATTGCGAGACAAAGTTGGGCGTGGTCGAACCCGGAAACTGCACCTCGAACTTGTAATAGGAGAAGGCATTGACGTTAGCCGTGCCTGCCACCTGTACTTCCCCCGACACGTCGCTCCCAGCGGTCGGGAGCGTCAACTGCGCTTCGGTCGCCGGGCAATCGGGCTGGTAGACGTCCGGCGGAACGGGCGTGAACGTGGGCAACACAATGTCCGTCGGCGTCGGCTGGATCGCGGGAATGACCACCGTGGTCAGCATCTCCGTAGCGGTCAAGGGCGGTGCTGGTGTTTCGACGGCGGGCGTCCCGAGCGGCGTAGGCGTGAGTGTAAACAATCCCACCGCCAACGTGGGCGCCGGCGTTGTCGTCACCGGTACGGCGGGCAGCACGTACGCGCGCAGCAAGAACACGACCGCCCCGAGCGCCAGAAACAGCGTCGCCGTCAACCAGGCGCGGGTCATGCGCTGCTGGTGGACTTCGCGCTCCAACGAGAACTGCGCGACGTCGCGCCGGCGTTTGGCGGAGATGGCGGTGACGACATAGCCGAGCGCGCCCAACAGGCATATCACGCCGATCCATAGGGCCTGCTGCCCTAGCCAGGAAAGCACAATCGTCATAGGCGGCGCAGCACTCCCCGGATGATCGTCTCCAAACGGGGCGTCAACACGCGCCCGGCCTCCAGCACCTCCTCGTGGTTCGGCGGCGGCGCACCTTCTTCGCCTACCAGGGTGTTGCTGATCCCTGAAAGCCCGAGCACGCGCATCCCGCTATGCCGGGCCGTGATGACTTCGGGCACCGTGGACATCCCCACAGCGTCCACACCGATAAAACGCAAGAAGCGCACGTCGGCGGGTGTCTCAAAGCTCGGTCCGGCAAGGCAGATGTAGACGCCTTGATGCGCCGGAATCGCGGCTTCCAGGGCGATCTCCTGGGCCAGTTGGCGCAGCGCGGGTTCGTAGGCCTCGTTCATGCTGGGGAAGCGAGAGCCAAACTCGGCCAGATTCGGACCCCGCAGGGGATTCAAACCGGCCATACCGATCAGGTTGACGTGATCGCGGATGATCATCACGTCGCCGGGCCGGTAGGTCATGTTCAATCCGCCTGCGGCGTTGGTCACGACGAGTAGTTCGCAACCGAGAAGGCGCATCACGCGGATCGGCAGCCCCACACGGCCCATGCTGTAGCCTTCGTAGTAGTGCGCACGGCCCTGCATCACTACCAGCGGGACATCTTCGAGCGTCCCGAAAATCAGGCGCCCGGAGTGACCCTCCACCGTGGAAACGGGGAAATGCGGAATATCTGCAAAGGGGATAGGGGTCGCGTCTTCCACCGCCTCGGCCAGAGCGTTCAAGCCCGATCCGAGGATCAACCCTACGCGCGGCTTCAGGCCGGTATGCTGGCGGATAGCCGCTACAGCTTCGTTGAACTCGTGCGTCGTAAAGAATTCTTC
>OMKS01002227.1_pt1 | contig 16351 bp, 13 predicted proteins | sample 1674721 | NCBI WGS metagenome assembly OMKS01 (sample SAMN06264996, study PRJEB25208) | sediment metagenome | isolation source: hot spring sediment | place: USA: California | collected 2014-09-02
GTCTCGAAGAATCGGCGCATTGGCGTTATTCGGTAGAGTAGGGATTTGTACCACAAGGACCACTGCCGCGAACGCGAAACCGGCCAGAACTGCGGCGATGTTTGAGTAGGTCTGTGAGGCGGAGCGCACGTCGTAGTGAGATTTACGAGTAGACTCTGTTTTCGATTCGGCCATGTGGCTGACTCCTTACCGCTGAAACGATGCATAACTTGCTGACTTGCGATAGCGGCACAAATATTAGTTTATAAGTTTGGTATTTAAATAAATTTTTTTCTAACATTAGAAAAAGTTTTCTAATATTAGAAATTATTTTACAATATTAGAAAAGAATATTTTTCCAATATTAGAAAATACTGTGTTGGAATTCTTGATTTATTATTTTAGGGCTTCACAAAACTAGTTTTTGATATCTGTTAAAAAATTTGGGACGAACGATTTCACGAACCGAATTTTATCTTGTTGTCCTGATTTATGTGCTGTCAACGCCATTAATAATACGGCAATGTGTGCAATAGTCACATGATTACGATTGGCATGATAACCTCGTACTGTTGGGTTTTGCATGGCGATAGACAGCAATCGATAGAAAATGCGTTCCGCAGAGGTTGGATTATTATAAAGCTCTTTGAATTTTTTAGTGCCATAGTCAATTTCGGCTCGGATGCTGGGTTCAAGTGGAATCAGAGCATTACATCCTTTTCCATTAAGAAATTTTGGGTGAAACAGTGGACACATAATATACTGGTGTCGAACTTTTTTGTTATAAAAGATGGGACAGGTGTATTGGCAATAGAGAATCCACGTGTTCTTTGGTCGCATCTTTCCTTTGCGATACCCAGCGCGGCTAATCCGCAAAATTAAACACCGAAAAAACACCGAATGTCCCTGAAAAACTCTTTTGAAAAAAAATATTTCGGTAGATTTCGGTGTTTTCAGTGTTTATATAAAAATGTTTTTGCAAAAAAGTGCAAGATTAATTTGGTAATAGAATAATGCGCTAAATGAGTCAATTCAAAACAGCCACCATCACAAATAATTATTTTTTGAAGCAACCGCTGCATCTCGATGCTTTGCTATCCATGTAAAATTATCACATTGTAGCGGCTCGGCTTTCGGCTTCTTTTATTACCTTCTTCAACCGAAATGTCCACTCACTCCTCATTTCTCTCATTCTTTTTTCCAGAACCTGGATAAAGCGGCGGCTGGTACTGGCATTCACTGCAATGATTATTCTTTCAGCATGTTGCGTAACTTCCTTGGGACGGCAAGTTTTAAGGTGTTCCAGCAAATAGGGAAATATTGCTTCGCGATAATCGTCGCGCGCAGCCGCGACGTCAGCCAGAATCTTGACGCCATTGTTCCGGGTGATAACTGAGCCCCCTTTTAAGGCATGCTTGATCTGTTCAACATGCGGAAAAATCTCATCGGCTTTTATCGCCGCTATTGAGGACAAGGCAGCCATAGTTCCCCAAACTATGCTGCGGTTTTTGTTGTTTATCAAGAGCTTCAGAAACTCATTTACATGGTCTGCTATCAGCTCCGGCGCAAGATAACCGATCTCATAGAGAACTTTCAAGCAATCGCTCTGAATATCCCGGTTCTCATTCCACAAGTTTTTAGCTATTTCCTGGATGCCTTGCTCATTCCTGCTCTGCGCCAGATCCCTGGCAAGTTCCTGATTGGGGACTTCATCGCGCCGTCCCTGGAAAGAGGCTATTCGATTCAAAACAGACATAATTAAAATCTCCCTGGTCAGTTACGGATACTGCTGGCTAACATTTAGAATTTTATCCGTAGTTGAAGCCCAAAAAAGAAGCACGATCTATCAGGTTACCTCGTACTTTGTTTAATGCTCTAATAAGAACATAGCTTCGCGAATTAATTAATGAAAAGCAACCACAGATTTCACAGCTAAAAATCTGTGTCAGCTGTGAAATCTGCGGTTTTATTTTTTTATAATGCTATAGCTTTGAAATTCCTATACAGTTAATTAACAACGCTCAATGACAGAAGATTCACCCTACTGGCTGATAATATCTTGTTGGACGAAGCTGCTTTTTCTAATCTATAAAGGCTTAATTTGTTTTTCCCACCAAAGAAGATTATCCCCAAAAATCAGCTGCAATAATTCTGTTCGCTGCAGATGACTTTCGTATCAGTTCAAATTATTTTGGTTCAGAAATCGGAAAGATTTTTTCATCAGAATCAGCCATCGCCGTCTCTGAACAGTGATAAGATTAAAGGAATGAATTGAGGAAAAATATAAAAAAAGATATTAAAAAAGTCAAGCTAAAACGTCAGCCATCGCAAATAATTTATCGTTTTTAAAAAAATTGTTTTGTGGAAGCAACGGTTTCATCGCTATGCTTTTATCTACACAAATTGCCTGCCCGTTGTTCATGTTTTATCGCCTGGGAACCCATCTGGTTTTAATGTAACTTCATTAATAATTTCTGGAATATTAACCATGAGCCAATTAAACTACTCATTAAATTGGAAGCAGCCAACACCTCAAAAACAGAAAAACGACCGTATTTGCTAATTCTGATCCAGAACGACAATTAGCAATTGACAGACGTCCTCGGGGGGACTCCATTTTTCTGGACTGTGTATTCGCAAACCATTCCGGTGTAAAAAAAAGCATTTTGTCTTGCTGTTTGCTGGACATTGGTTAGCATTCTCCTTTTTCAAATGTTTGAGAATCAATGGGTTACAGAGTAATTTTTACTGTATTGTCTTGAATACTCATCATATCACTGTAGTTGTCTAATTTTCACCAATATGATTATTAAAACTTGACCGAAAAACGCTACACTGCATTTTAGCTTTTTTATTTCAAACTTTCAATGATTGTTTTACAAAATGCAGGCAAATCATCCGGCGTTCTTGACGTAATGATATTGTCATCTTTTATCACTTCCATATCTTCCCAGAATGCGCCTGCATTCACCAAATCATCTTTTATTGCAAAAAAGCTGGTCAGTTTCCTGTCTCTGATAATGTCAGCGGACGCTGATTTATTTATTTTTTAGCCATATCCAGTTTCGCTTCAACAGATATTTCGATACTCTTTAACGTTTGTGAAGCCTGACAATCATCTTTCGCATCTTCAGCAAATTTTACAAATTTATTTTCGCTGATACCCTGAACTCCACCATTCGTTGTTAACTGAACGCTTTTGATTCGAAAGCCGCCACCTGTTTTGTGTACACTCAGCAAAAGTGCAGGCCAGTAGGGGCAAGTCCTTGTTGGCGGACTTGCCCGGTAATTTTTCAAGTGAGGCGCTCAACTAAAACAGAACCTGAAAAATAAATGAAGCCCCGTGCCTGTTGTCTCCCTCGTCGGGCATGTAGGCGTCAACATTCAGCACCAAACCCACATAATCGGTAAAATCGATATTGATTCCCAGCGTCACTTTCCTTTCCATCGTGTCCTGCTCTTTGTAGGACCACGATTGCCAGCGGCAAAAGAGCATGGTGTTGCGCATGATTTGATAGCCGCCGGTGAGGTAGTAGCCGCTGATAATCTCGTTGATCTCAGGCAGATCAACCGTTTCCAGCTCGCCCCGAAGATATTCGGCGGCGAAATAGAATCCATTGGATTCAATCTCCACATCCGTGCCGACAATGGTGCGATTTCCTCGCAGCCAAGGGCCACGGCTCCCGCTTCTGGTGCCTTCGGAATTGCCATGCGAGCCACTCACCGCTAACTGCACGTAGCCGGGCAACAGATCGTGGATGGTGTACTGGAGTCTGCCGATGCCGTAGAATTTGTTATTATTGTTGCTATTCAGCCGATTCCCATTGAACAGTCCGGCGTAATAATAGAGATTGCCGATGTCGCCGGTTGCCGAAACGCCGATTTCCCGAGATCCCACGAGCAAGCCGGTCATTGTCGCGCGGTCGACAAAGTTGTGTTCAGCGGGATTTGGAATGTAATCCAAAGTCTGCCGGGGTTTCATGGCGCCGACAGCTAAACTGAAACCATCATTTGCCTTATAACCTGCATAAGCATCCAGCAACCCCGGCTGAGGTGCTGCGTCGATGTAAATTCGGTAAAAGAATCCGCCGTCAAGATTGCCGCGCAGGCTGACTCGGGCATTGGCGGCACTAAAAGTTCTGCCCCCCTGAAAATCATCATCCTCAAAAGAAAATCTTCCCTCACTTTGCAACAGAATATTGAGCTTGAAAAAATCCTGGTGCAGATAGGATTTCAACTGCTCGTCCAGGGAAGATTTTTCTTGAGCGATGACAGTCAATGAAAACAAACAAATCGCTAAAATTGTTATTAATAAAATTTTTTTCATAAAACCTCCTGACTTGATTTGATTTGAATTGTGGGTTGTTCTAAAGGGACATCGTTTTGATTAAAATCAGAAAAGTGACTGGGAACTCTATTTAAAAGTTCCCGATCACTTCATTTTCCGGCTCGCCAAAGTACAAGGAATCACTTTAGCACCGCCGCTGTCCTGTGTCGTGCGGCAACTTCTAGCTCTTAAACTTTGACATTGCGTCACTTACTGCTGACTTTAGCGAACCCCAGGCAGATTCTATTCCATTTTTGACTGATTCCCAGGCATCTTCACCGGCGTCAGCGAGTTCGGCAAGCTTGGCCGTACCCTTCTCAATCTTGCTTTCCAGTGCCTCGATCTGCTCGTTCAGTTTCTGTTGTGCCTCGGCACTTGCTCCGGATGCTTTGGCCTTTAGCTTTTCAACCTCAGCTTTCCATTCGTCCAATTCAGCTTGTTTCTTCTGTTGATACAATTCTTTCTTACGATTTTCTCCTTCTATCGTGTTAATTTTGCGCCGCGCTTTACCAAAAGAGCGGCAGTTAAACCTACGATAAAGCCTGCGACTGCAGTTAAAAACAGCAGGATAACACCCGGTAACTCACCGGTCATCCAAAGAAAACGAACCTGCCAGGGCGCTTGATTCTGCAGAACGAACACGGCCAGCGCAATGGTCAACGCCAGAATCAATACCAGCTTAACGGTTCGCATTAGTCATCACCTCCTTTAAATTTTTAAGTCCGTCATTAAACATATTTTTTTACAGCGATAATTCCAATTAATTAGTTGATTCTGCAGCGAGTTGTTAAAGACAGCCACCTGTTCGGGCTGTTTTTGCAATAAACTTCTCCAATGACAAGTCGGCATATTCTATATCAGCAACCAGCTTGTTAAGGTTGTTCATTTATCCTCTGTGATATTTCCCATAGTGGAAGCCAATCCTAATATTAGCAATAACCAATCAGAGTTGAATGTAAAAGGTACTATATCCAGATTATTCGTTAATACAGGTTTTATTTTTTTTCAGTGACTTCATCGAGCTCTTTCAGCACATTGCGCTGCTTCTTTTTGCTCAATCCCAATGAGTTTAATAATGTTGTATTGCTCCATAATTGTGAGCAGGTAACAATGCCCTGTTCCATTAATTGTTGTTTCTCTTTTTTTGCAAGATGGCTTAATATGGTAATCGGAAAAATATTGACCCTTTCTATGATATCCTTCAAGCCATTGCCCTTTGGATAATCCCATCCCAACAGGTTCAGTCCGCTACATTTACTATAGTCAATAGAATCGGAAGAGAAACGTGCGTTGGTAACAACCCATGCTGAAAATGTAACGTCTTTGTATTCAGGCATCTGTTTTCTTTTTTCAATAATATCGTCAACCCGTGAACGAACGTACAGAGGCACCTGAATGCTGAGGCGGTTGCCCTGGTCATGGGCAAACTTACACTCCATTAAATATTGTTTACCATCTTTTGTGGCGATAACATCCATCTCGTGGGTAATGCAGCGCCCATCAACAACCTGGGCAACCTCTGTTGCATAGCCCTGTTTTTTAAAAAGCTCCCCGATAAAGTGCTCGAAAGGGTACCCGGTAGGACCGAAGTTAAAAAGGGCTTTTTTCAGTTTATAACGCAAGGCGCGGGAACCACTTTTACGCTGAAGAAGCTTATAGGCACGCTCATAAATTTTTTGGGTGGTAACGCCTTCGTAAACCCACTCTTCGATATCAGCAGCAATTTCGTTTATGAGATTTTCCGCTGCTCCTGCATTTTGCACTGAGGCTTTTAGCTTGGCAACGTCAAAAGGCTCTGTTTCGCCGGAAGCTTTTTTGATCTCAACACTACTGTTTTTCATTAATGCTTTAATTGTCCTGTTATCATTATTTATTGATTTGACTTCAAAATATTAAACCGTTTTTTCATATCATTCAAATCCCGGGTTTCATGAAAGGTTCTTTCAGCCGCATTCATGATCATCTTTGCATGTTGCACAAGCTCCTTTTTCTGCGCCTTATTTATCGCAAATCTATTAATGGTAATCATTGCTTCCAAAAGTCTTATCAGAACCGAAGGATTCGCTTCGGCATATTGCCTGATTTGGTTAAAGGCAGCGTTTAACATACCATAAAATGTATGACTGTCTGCGATTACTCTTAATTTACCTCTCCGGTCATAGCGATAGGGCGATGGAAACTGTACCCTCGCAAGGTAACACATGACCGTAGTTAAATTATCGATGCAGGCGATGGCTGTATAGGGATCGTTTACGCCTGGCGACAATGCTCTTGAAGCAACCTCAACCATTTGATGAATTGAGAATTCAGCATCCTGCAAGGGTGTGCGTACTTTTCCAATAATAAAATCGTCATTGATATTTTCGTGTATATCCTTGCTGCATTTTCCTTCGCCAAGAACCTCACAAATGACCATGTCTTTTACTAAAAAATCTCCGGGTCGGTGATGTAGTAGAATGAGGCAGTCATTCTCTTCAGCAATACTCAATAATCCGTCACCGTCAACAGATTGCAGATAACCGCCTTTTGCAGATTTAATTTCTTGCCTGAAGGCAAATTTCTTTTTTATTGCTTCTACATCAGGTGCTGGTTTCTCTTCTTCATGGCCAATTTCTTCCGGAAACAGCTTTCTGATACTCTTTGACATGGCATCAGAAATATCTGAAATGACTTTGTCGGATTGAATGCTTATCGACACATGGTGAATAAAAATGATAAGCAAAATAATCCCTGCAATAGCAACCACCATAGCATCAAATACGGAAATGACGGGTATAAAATGAAAGTTGCCATTTTGCTTAAGCGAGCTTAAAACTATCAGGCAATAAACAAAAGAAGCGACACAAGTACCTAAAACAACCTGATTGAGTTTATCGTACATGAAGTTTCTCACCAGACGCGATCCCAGTTGAGATGAAGCCAGGGTGAGTACGACCAACGTAATGGAAAAAACAGTACCAGCAATACCAATCATAGCGCCTGCTATTATTGTAAGTATGTTGCGTGCCGATTCTACGCTGGCTGGTAAAAGATATTTAAAAAGCCCGCCGGGAGCATATTCAATCTGGTTATCCAAATAGATAAAACCAAACGCCGAACCAATTACCAGCGAAAGCATCAGAATTGGAATGAACCAGAAGCTTGATATTAACTGTTCCCAGATGAATAATAGTTTTTTCATTTTAATTCCCGCTGTACATGGCAATCGCCGCACCTTTCGTTTTTCCATCCTTTATGATTTTCAGGAGCAGGTGCAACTTCGCTGTCGATTGCATGGCAGGATAAGCAATCGTCATAGCCATTATCGGCATGTGGATTGGGCACAATTCTTTCTGTCAACTTTTCATCAATATCTGTTGAAGCCTGGTTGTTTTTTGAAACGGCAGGCAGATGACATTTGGTACAACTTTGATTGCTCCAGCCAAGATGCCTTATCGGATAAGGCCAATCGCCTTCCATCCCGTGACAGGTATCACATTGCTCATATCCTTCGATGGGATGGGGAATAGATACAGATTGCTTCTTCCTGGCAGATAATATTTCTGGTGATTGTATCAGGGCAAAAATTACATTCACCATGAAAATTAAAACCCCGACGACAATTGCCAATTGTTTTGAATATACTTCTCTCATAACAAATCCTTTATAATCGTTTAAACAAAATTAAAACTTTCAGATTCTACCATTGTTAAAGATACGCCAATTTCATTCAGTGCGTTCTTTACTGCTAACTGCATGGGCTGTGGGCCGCAGACAAAATATTCATAATAATGAGTATATGCCCGCGATTTTCATTCGTATTTCTCTTTTCTTTCTAATAGTCGCCCCTGAGTTGCGTTTGGCCACTCCTCCGGCATTTGTGCCACTTTTTCCCTTCCTGTAGGCTGATAGACAGGTTTACCAAGAGGACGATAGGGCAGTACACCATTGAAATGTGCCTGGAGACGTTCACGGGCAATATCAACATACGTGCTCTCTTGTTCGCTACCCATCACGCGACGATTGTGCATTATGCCAGCAATTAGTGAGGTTCCTACTCCCACGTAAGGATCAAACACCCAATCCCCCTCATTTGTCAATGCCAAGACACACCTTTCAATCAATGCAATAGGATATTGGCAAGGATGGATCGTCTTTTCGGGATGATTAGACTTCACGTTTGGAATATCCCAAAAAGCAGCTTCCCATTCCTGGGCTAGAAATTCCCAAACGTCTGAGGGATTCTTACCCAAAGGATTGCCCGATAATTCACCCCTTTTTGAGCCCTTGTAATGCCGTTTGCCTGGGTATTTGGAAGGCACACGCACAGCGTCAAGGTTGAAGACATAATCATCACTTTTGGTAAACCACAGCATTGTTTCATAACGCCCTGAGAAACGCTTGGAAGCATGCAACCCATATCCAAAATGCCAAATAATTCGGTTTCTCAAACGCAAGCCCAGCTTTTTAAAAGTATCGTAGTAGAGAATATCCAAAGGATACACTTGCCCATTTTCTACAAAGTTACCTACTTGCCAGCAAATACTGCCATCTTCTCTAAGCACACGGTAGGGTTCAACAATAACTTGCGCTTGTGTATCCAGATATTCCCCTATAGAAACACGATCTTCGTACTCTTTACCTAGATTGTAAGGAGGCGAGGTAATGATCAGACTCACTGAGTTATCAGGAACAGTAGCAACAAAATCACTTACGTCTCCCTGATAGAGTACAATATCAGCTTGTGGGTTGAAGTGGTCTTCAATTTTCTTAGGTGTGTCGAAAAGAGGTAAATTCATCAATCCTAACCGCCTGTCTATATCTGTGATTATCAAATGTATCTTTGGGCCTGGACCTATTCTACCGCAACAGGCCGTAATTGGCGAGTATTTCAGTGGTCAGGGAAGCGTGCTAACGTCCCTGCGTTTCACCTGCCCGCCTTAGCTGAACTCAATCAACTAACCGCATGGTTTGATCAACAGCCGTCTCCCAATCAAAACCACAGCCAGCGGGTCAGGTGCAAACGCTGGTTATGACTTTATCCCCCCGCACTTCACGCTGCCCCCGCCACTGATTTAGCCTGTCGATCAATGCTCCGCAACCGAATATCTCCCATGGGGTCGGGGGTAGGTAAGGGCGGGGCTGTATCGTTAGTGCACCTTATATAGTCATAACGGTTTGGCTCACTTGCGGCGGGATGGTCTTGCACCAAACTTGATAAAGCAAACAAACCGTGATGAAACCTATAAATTCCAAAAACCGCACAGCCCCCGCCGTCAAGTTCCAGGTAGAAGCGGCGATTACTCGCCGCTCCCCCCACAGATCCGTACTTGTGGGATTATCACATACGGTTCTTCGGTATATAATTGCACTAAGCTTTACTTATCAGCAACTATATAATTCCACACGTATGCAACATATGGAACGTATAACTTTGCCGCCCACTTACAAATATCAGAATTCATGGACAATTCGCGGTTTAGCCAATGGATAATGTACCAGAAACTTATTAAATTTCTCATAAGAAATGAAGCCATCACGTGATCGCCGTCCAAGCCAGCGTTTCCACGCTTTACGAACCGCTTCATAATACAGTTGGAGTGACCTGTAATTACTACGCACACCATAGTATTGGTAGTGTCCAGTTAGTTTCAGGTTGAGCATAGCGTGTTGTTCCTTAACAGTAATATGCCGGTTGTGCTTGCACCATTCCCATATGGATGTAATTTTCTGGCGTAGCTTCTTTGCAGATGTTTTCCGCTTTATAATCCAGTAACCCTTCCGCGACTTTCCCCAATAGTGCGTGAATCCAAGAAAATCAAATGTCCCCGCACCTTTAGTTGCTGTGATCTTGTATGACGGTTTTCGGAAGTCAACCAGCCTGGTCTTTTTCGGGTGAATCGTTAAGCCAAAGCGGTTGAATCGCTTGGGCAGTACTTCCATCACCCGGTGCGCGTCTTCTTCTAATTCAAAGCCAATGATAAAATCATCGGCAAAGCGACTGATAAAGACACGCCCTTTTAATCTCGGCAGAATCATTTCCACAAACCATTCGTCAAGCACATAATGCAGAAAAATATTGGCTAACAGTGGCGATATTACACCACCTTGCGGTGTGCCCTTTTTCGGATAGGAGAGCTTTCTGTTCTCCATCACTCCTGCTTTCAGCCATTTACCGATCAAGCGAAGAATTCCACCATCTTTGATACGGCGTTGAATAAATTCACGCAATATCTTATGGTCGATATTATTAAAGAACCCTTCAATATCTGCATCAATGATCCAGTTTATCTGATTTGCATACAACTGTTCACGCACTTCTTTAATAGCAAGGTGTTGACTGTGCCCGGTAATGAATCCATGTGAAAATGGATAGAAGTCATTCCCATAAATCGGTTCGAGCAGGATTGTAACTGCTTTCTGCACGATCTTGTCTTCTATCTCCGGGATTCCTAACGGACGTTCCTTACCATCATCCTTTTCGATCCATACACGTTTGACTGGTGGCGCTTTGTATCGTTGCGTCCGCAATCTGTTATGTAGGTCAATCAGGTTTTCTTCAAGATTCTTTGCATAGTCGTTCGCAGTTGTGCCCGAGACCCCGCTCGCAGCATCCTTGCGCAGACGTCTGAAAGATTCTCGTAGAAGCGCTACGTTCAGCAGATGTGCAATCGATATAAACTGTAGCTTTGAGTCTGACTTTGCAAGCTCTGCAATTCGCTTTAGTTTTGGTGATATGGTTGGTAAATTCTGTGTTTTTCCCATAATTCCATAAAGTGAAACGTTATACCCGGTGTCACCTTCGCCAACCGTCAGCTGACGGTTGTCCACAATTCTTTTAGTGGCTACAGTGGGTCGCTTGGGCTTGATATACTTCCCCACTTACTCGTTCAGAAGATATGATTCCTGAACACCGCTACTATGAGACACTAAGACTGCCAAAAGCCCATCTCCGGTCGCTTCGCGTTAACTATCGCTTCCGGATACCTTGCATGCTCCCTTTTATTCGTGGTATTCCCATTTGAAAGGACTCTCCCGCGTGGTTAGAGCAAAACCACTACAAGAGCCAGGAGTTTTCCCTTTACCCAGGATTGGTACTCCCACAACCGCATATTTACAAGGAGACAGTTGGCTCTCTCCAGTTCCCGGATTATCCCTGTGAAAACATGCCCCGCTCGCAATTACAGACCCCGGTGGTGTCGTGCATGCTCACCATAACGCATGCAAGACTACTGCCTTCCGCACGGCTCAAAGTCGTCGGCTTTCCCCCGACTCGTCGGGGATTATCTAATGACCACAACTATACATATTTCGGGGCTCAGTGACGCAGCCTGTTTCCTTGATTCCCTCAGCTTCGTACGCTCATTACTGAGTTTGCACGTGAGGTTCACTACTAATCCGATGGTTAATCTTTAATTAGGTGGGACTTGCGCCGGATATGATCAGCACGCACCCACTGGATAATAATGTCGAATTTCATCCACCTAAAGCGGAATCCCAACGACCCGTGTTTAACTGGACACGATGAGCCGATTGTTAGCCCGCTTAGTCTGCTTTAGAATATGTCGAATCACTACCATTTCGCGAGCAACGTCTCCAGATAGTGCTTCACATGTCCCCGTTGGAGATACTGGTGGGCAAACTGATTTCTATAACTCCTCAAACATCCGTAACAACTTGTATTTTCATCGCAGCCACAGTTACCACCGACCCTTTTCAATGCTGCCTCTAAACAAATCTTGAGAATATCTTCTTTTTCAAGCCGGGCCACAAGTCCTGCTCCACCTGGCACATTATCGTAGAGGATAATTGGAGGCACTGGGTATTGTTCACCGTGAGCAACCGTTGCGCTCAGGTCATTAGAGGGGACTTCTAAGACCTCCGCTGCTCCTTCAACCAGAGCGTAAGCGAGCGAGTATGCAAACCAAACAGACTCAATATCACCATTGAATTTGGGATGAAACTGGAGTTGCAGAACGTCCGTCTCGAACTCATGGCCGAGAGAGACCTGCTCCAAAGTTCCACGGCAATCTTGGCCATAGGGGGTCTTATGCGTCTTTTGGCGTTTCCTGAATCCCGCGCCACATCCCCCGCAGATATAAAAACCCTCTCCACGTCGGCCTTCACACAACACAGCCATCAAACCTGGGGTTGCCTTCGTCAGCGTGATCAATGGGAAATTCAAAGAATAAGTAATGGTGCCAGGGTCAGGTCCGAGTAAACCTGCAAAATACGGACGTGTTGTGAATACTCTCGGTGTCCGAGATGTTGGCTCTTTTGGCCTATCACGATCTGTCACGAACCCAAAACGGGGAACAACATATTTGCCTTCCGGCAACGTATCGCCACATGGAGTCGGAGGTTCAGGCTGCCCTCGTTCCCAATGCAAGAAAACATTATGCCGTGTACATCGTTTGTAGAACTTCCGTTGCCACTCCTTCTCGGCCACTTTCTTGAGTCCGTAAGAAGTCCACACCTTCTTATTTGCCACCAATTTGCTGGTGGGGGCAAACTCTGAAATTGCAATACTGAGGTCTCTTTGGAGCAGGAGTTCAAACGCTTCGTTGTTTTGTTGGTTTTTTTGAGTATCGAGCTCTACGACATCAACCGGAAACCCATACTTGGGAATTATTGCTTTACGTGAAAGGAAGGAAAGGACATCTTCACCAGCGATAGTGTTAGCTCTCCTTTGAGCCCATTCAGCGGTTCTGTAATCCCTTCCCGTGCGAGCTTCCTCCTCAAGTTTTATCACGCCCTCATAATCGCTCGAGACCTCGGCTTCGGCAAGAGAGAACCTACTTTCTTCTTCCACAACCTTGCCGCCGATGTCTTTGGTGATCTTTCCAGCAATCCTTTCAATCCACTGTCCACTGTCCAATCCGACATTAGGGAACATATCCAATGGGACAATGGCGCGCAGAGATTCTTCCAATTTGGCCTGGTGTTCGTAGAGGAAGGCTTTGAAATCGGCAACGCCAGACGGATGCCCTAAGTCTTTGAATAGCATCTCCACATTCTTGAACCTTTCGGTAAAGGTTTTGAAGAAGTACGATAATGCCGTTGCAGCAACATGGCGGGTGACAATCTTCTCATTTCGCAGGCTTAGAACGGGGGGGCGAACCTTGCCGCGGAGCATCCGTTCAGGTTCGGCGAAGTGGTAGAGATCATGAGGCCCCCGGCGACAATACGTGATAGCAAATCCGGGGCGTTCACGACGCCCGGCCCGCCCTACTCGTTGAGCATAATTGAAGGCTTCGGGGGGGACATTTCTCAGAAAGATGGTGTCGAGGTTACCAAGATCCACTCCAAGCTCGAAAGTGGTCGAACAACTCAAGACGTGGATTTTACCTTGCTTGAATTCACGCTGGAATTCTCTGGCTTTTTCCTTGTCAAGCTGTGCAGTGTGCTCTTCCACACGCAAAAAGCCTGGCAAGTCCTCCTCGTAAAGGAGGCGGTAGTGGTTGGGTTCTAAATCATTCCAGGATACTTCCTTTAGTGTGCCACGGCAGCGATGCCTCGGGCACACTCCGCGAACGGAGACTGACTGGAGACGGGCACAGGTGTCACATTGGTAGATTGTGTCGTCATTTGCGATGAGATGGAGTCTCCACCAGCCAGGATTCAGCCTCCGAGCATCATCCACAGGGATCAGTAAAAGGTCTCGTGATGAGGGTGCTTCTTCATCCGATAGTCTTATTGAATCCCATATGAATCTCAAGATATTTACTGCCTGCTCAAGGGCTTCTTGTTCTGAATTGCCAGCCCTTGTGAGAAGTTTGGCAAGAAATAGGGCGCGCTTACCTTTCTTACCGTCCCAACTTCTCACCGGCCAATACTTCATGCGCTTAGGGCGCGCAGGGGGGCCTATCCGGAATCGCATTTGGAAGGCTTGAAGGCTGAGGTCGCTCCAATTCAATGAGACCCCCACCCCGGGTTGAAGTTCGACAGCCCTGTCTGTTCTCATGGAATCCAAGAGAATGAAGATCAAATCGCGCGTTTCTTGTTCGGTTAACGACCAAGGAGAATGTGCAAGCTCCGCTGGGAACTTGAACCAGTCTGGCCATTCGATTGACCACCGAATTAGCCCGACACCCTCAAGTGAGATTCGTTGCTCTTCGGTCAGGAATTCTCGATAGAAAGCGCGCCAAATATTTTTGCGAATCGTAGGCTCGTCATCAGTCGGTCGGTACTTGAAGGCATCGTGATATTTACTAAACGCTTGATCGGCAATCGTTGAAAGACTTATCCCCCTTGCCGGAAAATCGGTGAAACTCCGCGCTATTTTTAGAGTCAAGTTCCGGCTTAAAATATCTTTATACGAGTCTTCGAGATACCAGGCAAAGAACGCGGCTTCCTGTCGGCCGTCAGAAAAAGCAAGCACTTTTTTTCGGCTTTCTGGAAGGGTTTGATAGAGAGTCGTAGCGATCACCGCGTGTGGCCCGTCTGTGCCATGTACCACTTCACGCACAGGGTCACGACCAGCAGCGTTGTACCCGCAGGCACCGCATTTCTTCATTTGGTCTGCCCTATCTTCATCCGAGGATTCTTCCTTGACAACTCGGATCAGGGTTTCGTGCCCACACGGTGGTTTGCCTGGGTGCACTTCGCCACACTGGACACAAAGCTGAAATACTTGCTTGCGATTAGTCTCACCGTTATCTTCTTGCTCATCACCTTCGTCTTTGTCGTTTTCAATTGGGCGAAAGAAAGTGGCTCCGAACTCAAGATGACTCGGATCGCGAATTGCCTCCATCAGTTTGCCGCCCCTGAAACCCTTCTGCCCTACGAAATAATGCTGACCGCATTCCCGACATAGTGCAACTTCAAAGGCCGTGCACTCATCATCCCCTGCCTTGCGGTCAAGGAAGACTTTCTTCTGAGGCCAATAAGAGACGAAAGCGCCTTCGAGTGATCTGAGGAATAGATGGTAACGAGCAGATAATAGAGGGTTATCGGATAATGGATTCTTTGCTTGCAAAAGAAGATCAACTAACTCGGACAATACCGATACTCGTTTTTGCTCTGGCAAGTCCCCAAAGACTTGATCGGCAATGTCCTGGATTTCAGCAGGGTTACCTGTGATGAGGCGGCGAAGGCGAGTTGCCCGATGGTCGTATTGAAGCAGCGTACCTACAGTTTTCGGCAAATCTTCGCTCTCTGGAAGCGGCGCTCCAAGTCGGGTAGCTAGCTCTGCAAGGCGGCTTCCAGCTTCGATGTTCCCATTAAGGGCCTCTCGAAGAACACGATATTCTCCTTCGGACAGACTTTCTGAACCCGGTTCGGGAATAAGTTCAGTTTCCCCCAGGATCATATCTTCAGGATGAAATTTCTCACCAAATAGGTCAGAAGCGAAATCTGCGACCACTGCTTTATCTACTTCGCCACCAACGAGTGTGGCGCTTGTGGCGATACATCGAAAGAGTTCCGATCGTCCTCCTTCTCTTACCCTCTGCTTAAGACGGCGCAGAAGCATCGCCATCTCAATGCCACGAGAACCGCGATACTGATGCGCCTCGTCCAGCACGAGAAATGTCCACCACTTCGCCCGTCCGTTGTCAAAGAGTGGACTGTCGTCAGGTCGGAGTAAAAGATACTCGAGCATTGAATAGTTGGTGAGAAGAATGTGAGGTGGCGTCTTCCGCATTTCCGACCGAAAAACCAATTCACCAGGCAACCTATTTGCTTTGTGGTCGTTTGCATGACGCCTGGAGTCGTTTTCATCTTCCGACGTTTCCCCGATATACTGTCCGAAAGTGAACTTGAAAGGCGAGTTTTCATCCTGAAGGCGTTTGCAGATTCCCCCAAGACGTTCGCGTTGGTCATTTGCAAGAGCATTCATCGGGTAGAGGATCAGCGCGCGAACACCCGGTCCCAAACTGCTTGATTGGAATTCCTGATATAGATGGAGGAGGATGGGATAGAGAAAGGCCTCTGTTTTGCCGCTCCCTGTCCCGGTGGCGACAACCACGTTGTGCCCATTAAACACTCTTCGAATTGCTTCTTCCTGGTGTTTGTAGAGGGGTCTGCGACCCTGCACTGCTTCTGTCTCTTATACACATCTCCGAG
>OMKS01002232.1_pt1 | contig 16333 bp, 15 predicted proteins | sample 1674721 | NCBI WGS metagenome assembly OMKS01 (sample SAMN06264996, study PRJEB25208) | sediment metagenome | isolation source: hot spring sediment | place: USA: California | collected 2014-09-02
CCTGGAGAAATATTTCGATATGGAGATCAATGTGGAAAATGTCTATAAAAACCAGTACAAAGACGCCAGCGATTTTGTAAATCAGGCGGTGGATTACCTTAGAGACCGGGACGATAAGACAGTCTCCTTTGCCAGAGAAGGCTGGATTAACTGGCAAAGGATGCGTCTCAGAAAAGATATTGTGATGCTGGAAAATGGTTTTGAGGCTAATTACACGCTAACAAATATCGGAATGGGAGCAAATCGCTTTGCCTTTGGCCCAGAATTTAATATCGCGCTAGCTGCTGGTTTGGAAAATGAAAAGTATCTCATACTGAATGGTGAGTCAAATAAACATTCTGTAAAAGCGATGCTGGATGAAAAAGAGTTAAATCAAATCAGCATTCACAATCAGCATGACAAGTATCAGTTAACACTTCGCTTTGACCAGCCTGTTCGGTTGATGAGCTATCCGGTAGAAACCATCATTTTGGCGCAAAAAGGCTATGAGAAAATCTATCAAGGCAGCGCTTATCTGCCGCTTTGGCAGGTGGAAAGCAAACCGGGACAAAGCTACCATTTTAAACTAAGTTTTGAAATTTTAAGAGCAGATACAGATGAATCATAAACTTATTTTAGCTTACACCGGATCAGAAGCTGTTCCCTTTGTGAAAGTAGGCGGCCTGGGCGATGTTTTGGGAGCGCTTCCTAAGGAGATGGCCAGGCGCGGGCACGAAACACATCTCTTTTTGCCGCTGTATCAGCAGATAGATCGGGAAAAATATAAAATCAGACCCTGGACCAATGGGCACTCTTTTCCTGTAGCGCTGGGTCCACGAATTTACAGTTTTAGTCTGTGGGTTTTTCGCGATGAATCATTGCCGAATCTGACGGTATGGTTTATTGAGAATCATCACTTTTTCAATCGCCCTGGGCCTTATCTGGACCTTCACGGCAATCCCTATGGTGATGAAGGCGAGCGGTGGCTCTATTTTCAAAAGGCTGTTTTGGAAGGAATGAAACTGCTGCAGGTATATCCCGATATTCTACATGTCAATGATTTTCATACGGCTTTAATTCCAGCGCTGAAACAGCATCTTTATCAGCCTTTTTTCCAGAATACTAGAACGGTGCTCACCCTGCATAATGTCCTTTTTCATGGTGTTTATGATCTGGCTTTGCTGCCCTACACAGATTTGCCGGAAAACCTGGCTTTTCCGGCGGCGCCGCTGGAATTCTACGGAAAAATCAATTTTCTCAAAGCAGGGCTGGCTTATGCTGACCTGGTAAATACCGTTTCACCGCGCTATGCCCAGGAGCTGCTTCACATTCCCGGTTTTTCTTATGGTCTGCATGGTATGATGAACAGTATCAGTCACAAATTCAGCGGCATCCTCAATGGCGCCGATTATGACTATTGGAATCCGGAGACAGACCCCCACTTGACGCATCACTATTCACCAACTAAAATGTCGGGCAAATGGCAGAACCGTCAGCAACTTTTGGAAGAGGCTCACCTGTCAGCCAATGAAAATACTATGGTTCTAGGAATTGTAGCCAGAATGACTGAGCAAAAAGGTTTTCAATTGATGCTGGAAAGCTGGAGTGAGCTGCTGCAGATGCCTGTTGTCATCGTGATGCTGGCCAGCGGAGATAAGCGTCTCGAACATGAATGGAGCTGGCTGGCGAAAGCATTTCCTGATAAAATCTACCTCAGTCGCAGTTTTGACGAAAAATTTGCCCATCTGATCCAGGCCGGAGCAGACCTTTTCCTGATGCCTTCAGAATTTGAGCCATGCGGTTTGAGCCAGATTTATTCGCTGAAATATGGAACACCGCCCCTGGCCCACGCTACGGGTGGTCTGGCTGACACTATTTCTGATGAGCCTGATGAAAAGACAGGATATCTTTTTAAGCACTTCACAAAAGAGGGCTTTTTGTGGGCCATTGAACAGGCATTGGCAGATTTTGCCGACAAAGATAGATGGCAGCAGATTCAGCAAAATGGTATGAAGAAAGATTTTAGCTGGTATAAAGCTGCTGAGAAATATCTGGAACTATATTACAGAGCATTAAAACGTAAGTACTAATAATATTGAAGGAGATTAATTATGGCTTTTGAAATGAATGCAGTGGTACAGCACCGTATGGAAGTAGCTCCAGGCTTGCTGGTACTGCGAGTTTCGCCAGTTGGCTGGACATTAAATGAATTTTTACCAGGGCAATTTACCACCATTGGTTTGCCTGGCAGTGCAGCCCGTATTGAAAGAGCTGACGCTGAAGAAACAGCCGCTGACCCTGATAAATTGATACGCCGGGCTTATAGCATCGCTTCATCCAGTAAGGAAAAGCAGTATTTGGAATTTTACATTCGGTTGGTTCATTCCGGCGCGTTGTCACCGCGTCTTTTTAACCTAAAAGTTGGTGATAAACTATGGGTCTCGCCTAAGATTACCGGAATGTTTACACTCAGTGATGTCCCTGATGATAAGCATATTCTCTTTTTTGCCACGGGTACAGGCCTGGCCCCTTATATGAGTATGTTGCGCACTGATTTGCAATGCGGAAAAGGCCGGAAATATGCCGTGGTGCATGGCGCTGAAAATTCCTGGGATTTAGGTTATCAGTCAGAACTCATTCTGATTCAGCGTTTTTGCAGTGATTTTACATACATGCCCATTATTGACCGCCCTGAGCGGGAAGTTACGCCCTGGACAGGTGAGGTGGGATTTGTAAACAAACTTTGGGAAGAACGCTATTTCGAGAAGAAATGGGAACTGAATCTGACACCGGAAAATTCCCGAGTATTTCTCTGCGGCAATCCCCTGATGATTAAGGGAATGTTAGAAATGCTGGAAAAAGAGGGTTTTACCGAGCATACACGGCGCAATCCCGGCTCCATAATCCTGGAAAAATTCTGGTAAAGCGACCTGACATACAGCGATATACAGCTGAACACGAAGCAGACTGGGAACGCTTTGTTGCCCAATCTAACAATGGAACGATTTTTCATGAGCGCCGTTTTTTGGCTTATCATCCGCTAGGACGCTTCAACGATCACAGTCTGCTTTTTTATCGGGATTCTGAATTGCAGACCATATTTCCAGCTGTAATGTATATGGAGGCCGGATTGCCGGTGCTTCATTCGCATCGTGGCAGCAGCTATGGCGGATTTGTGCAGCCGATTGGGCAATCGCTTGATGACTGTTTTTGGCTGGTGGAAGGGCTGATAGAAGAGGGACGCAGACTGAATTTCAAAAAAATCATCATGACACTGCCGCCTGTCATATACAATCAGCGCCTGACCAATTATCTGGAATTTGCACTTTTCCGCAAGCATTTTAGCTACCTGAAGCGGGAAATTTCATCGGTGCTTTTTCTGGAAGATGAACCTGAGCTGAATTATGCCAAATTTAAGCCTGCATCGCTGAGAGCTGCCCACAAAGCTGAGCGAAATGGTGTGACAATTCAAATCAGTGATGATTATGAAAAATTTTATGCTATTCTAAAAAAAAACCTGAAAATCCGTCATAATGTGCAGCCAACTCACAGTTTGGAAGAGCTAAAATTGCTGGCGGCGCTCTATCCTGAAAGTATTCGTCTTTACGCTGCGATGCTGCAGGAGACGATGATTGCCGGGGTGGTGATCTTTGATGCTAATCCGCAGGTGACTCTGGCTTTTTACATCAGTCACGATGAAGCGTATCAGGAGTATCGCGCCGTTAATTTACTTTTTCGGGAACTGATTGCCGATAGTATCAAGCGTCGCTTTCGCTATCTCGATTATGGTATTTTCACCGTTAATATGGAGCCTAATTTTGGCCTTGCCCGCTTTAAGGAGTCTTTTGGCAGCAGCGGTATTTTTCGCGACACGCTGGTTATAGATTTATGAGCAGCGACGTCCGTCGTCTGGGAAAACACACAGCAGTTTATGGGGCCGGCTATGTAGTGACCCGGATGATTCCCTTTTTTCTGCTCCCTTTTTATACCCATCACATAAATCGGGCTGATCTTGGTGTTGTCGGCTTGATTTATGCCGCCGTCGGTTTTATGAATATTATTTACCACTATGGTCTCGACAGCGCCTTTCTTCGCTTTTTTTCTAAAAAAGAGAGTCCCTATCGGCCAGAGCAAGTCTTTAGCACCGCGCTGATATCTCTTTTTTTCACCGGAATATTTTTCACTGCGATACTTTATGGCGGCGCCAGTTTTGCCAGCCGGCTGCTGCTCCAGGATGACGCTTATGCTGTTCATATTCGCTGGGCAGCGCTGGTTCTCTTTCTCGATACACTGATAAATATTCCGCTTCACTATTTGCGGATGGTGAATAAGCCGCTTCATTTTACTACCGTCAACCTGCTGAATGTGACGGTTAATTTTGTAATGAATATTATTTTTATCCGCTATCTGCATAAAGATATAGAGTATGTTTTTATCAGCAATCTTATTGCATCGGCCTTTACCTTGCTGCTGCTTTCGCCGCTGGTGGTGAAAAACTGGCAGGGCAAACCGCCGCCGGGTCTTTGGAAGGCTCTTGTGCGTTTTGGACTGCCATTTATCCCTGGCGGACTGGCTTCGATGGTGATGGAGCTTATCGGTCGTTATATGCTGAAGTGGTACACGGACCTGGACACTGTTGGGCTCTATTTTGCCGGATACAAGCTGGGAATCTTTATGCTGGTGGTGATTACGGCTTATAAATTTGCCTGGCAGCCCTTTTTTCTCAATAAGGGGAATGATCCTGACGCGCCGCAGCTTTTTGCCCGGATTATGAACTATTTTCTGGCCCTCTTGCTGCTTCTTTTTTTGGTGGTAAGCTTTTTTATTCATGAAATCATAACCTTTGAGCTTTTTGGCATAAGCTTTTTTGGTAAGGATTACTGGGGAGCCGAGCCGGTTGTGCCCATTGTATTGGCAGCCTATATTTTTCTCGGTATCTATATGAATTTTCTGCCGGCAATCTATTTTTCCGAAAGAACGGGTGTGATTCCCATCATCAGTGGATCGGCAGCCCTTGTGAATGTGGTTTTCAACATGCTTCTGATTCCCCGAAGCGGGATGCTGGGTGCAGCTTGGGCTAGCTTTATTGCTTATGCCTGGATGGCCTTTTTTACTTTTTTTCTAACTCATAAATGGTATCCTGTTCCCTATCAATGGAAAAAACTGGCGGGTATGACTGCCTCTGCGTTGCTGATATTTTACTTGAGAATATCAATTTTTCCAGAATCACTGCTCTTTCGTGCCGGATTAATTCTTCTTTTTGTCACAAGTCTTTTTTTGCTGAATATCATTTCCCCAAAACAATTGCGGGAGCTAAAATAATGATTATGTATCAAAGGATTGTTTTAGCGACAGTGACTCATAACGTCAATGATGACAGGGTTTTTTACCGTGAAGCGCTGAGCTTGAAGGCTATTGCTGATCAGGTTTTCGTGGTGGGCGTCGGTGAAAAAGGCTGGCGTATTGATAAGGATGGCATCACCCGGATTCAGCGTCCTTTTATCGGTTGGCGCAAGACTATTGCTGATGTGCAAGCTGTCTTGGATGAGTTGAATCCTGATATTCTTCACATTCACGAACCGCATTTGCTCTCCGTTGCCATCACCTTCAAAAAGAAAAAGGGAATTTCGGTTATTTATGATGCTCACGAAGATTATGCTGGCATTGTGAAGATTTTCAGCCACCGGAATCCCTTGCGCCGACAAATTGTCGCTAAATTGCTTAGCTTCTGGGAACGCTGGTATGTGCCCAAAATGGATGCCGTTATCACAGTGACACCGCAGCTTGTGAAGCATTACCAAAAGCTTAATAAAAATATCATAGAGCTTCGCAATTATCCCCGTGAAGCAGGCAAAAACCGCGATGAAACAGCAATCCGACAAATCAATAACTTTGCCGATGGGCGTTATGTCATCGGCTATGTGGGGCAGGTGGCCAGGCCCCGCAATTTGGAATGGCTTTTTGAAACGGTGCAGAACTTGAATGCTATGGGTTTTCCTGCGGTGGGTGTAATTATCGGTCCTGCCGCGCCTGACGATCGCTCTTATTATTTGGACCTTTTTACCAATGTAGCAGGGCGCTTTCTGTACCTGCCAGCCATAGATCACGCAGCTATTCATTTGGTCATCAAAGAGACTTTCCACATCGGCTGGTCAGTTTTGCCTTATCACGAAATTTTTAAAACGAGTTTGCCCAACAAAATTTTTGAATATTTACAGGCTGGCGTTCCCTTTGCGGCCTCAGCTTTGGAGAATCTAAAGACTTTGCTTGGGCATAGTGAAACAGGCCTCATCTTTGAGCAGCCGGACCCCAAAAATATGGCACAGAAATTGGCGGAACTTCTGGAAGATACGGAACGCTATGAAAAAACGAAACAGAAAGCCGAAAGTCTATATAAGAATCTGTTTCGCTGGGAAAAGGAAGCGGTAAAGCTGGTGAACCTATATAAGGGTTTTAAAAAAACTAAATAACAATCGGAGGGAACATGCGCTCTTTTACACTGCATATACCAACCCGTTTCGTTTTTGGAGATGATAATCTTGATCGGGCCGGCAAAGAAATCAGGCCGCTGGCAAAAAAAGTTTTGGTCGTCTGTTCATCAGGAAGCGTGGTGCGGACAGGAATTTTAAAGAGACTGATAAGATCATTGGAAGTGAATGGAATCATTGCCGATGTTTATGATCAAGTGATGCCAAATCCGCGGGTTTCGATGGTTGATAAAGGCGGCAAACTTGCGGCTGACCTAAAGGTAGAAGCTGTAATTGGTTTCGGTGGCGGCAGCGCGATGGATGCAGCCAAAGGCGTGGCAATTGTTGCGGCAAACGGAGGATCTATCTGGGATTATGTTCATACCAACGGGATGGCCAATCATTCTCTGCCGGTGATAGCCATTCCTACACTTAGCGCCACTGGTTCTGAGGGTAATGCTTTTGGCGTGGTGACCCATGATGAATCAGCTCAGAAAATTTCATTTATTTCTCCAGCAGTAAAGCCAGTGCTGTCAATAATTGATCCGAAGCTGACGATGAGTGTGCCGGAGGATTATTTTCGGGATGGAGTCGTAGATGTAATTGCCCACAGCATCGAAGCCTATATCAGCAGCAAAGACTATGCGCCGCTGAATGACCGCTTTTCTCTGGCGCTCATTAAAACAGCTGTGGAAATGGGTGAGAAAATCCTTCTTGAGCCTGAAAACAGCGAATATCGCGGCGTTTTTGCATGGACGGCAATGATGGCGCTCAATGGCATTAATGACGCCGGACGTGAAGGTCCCTATCCGGTACATACACTGGAGCATCCCCTTAGCGGGAAATATGATCTTTCTCATGGTCGGGGGCTCGCGCTTTTATTGCCTCGCTATCTCCGTTATTTTCAGGAGGATAAAGCTGAGAAAATCATAGCTTTTGGCCAGGCTGTCTTTGATAGCTCGATTCAAAATGCCGGTGAAGCGCTCACTGCTTTCGAAAGCTGGCTCGAAAAATTTCAACGCCGGCTCACTTTTCAAAGTCTGAATATTCCCCAAAATGATATTCCGGCGCTGACGGATATGGTTTTTGAAATGATGGCTAACCGGAAGGGAAATATTTCCGGTCCGCGGCAAATGAATCGGGATGATGTCACTGCTATTTATCTTAAATGTTTAACATAATATATTCGAGAAATGACAGACAAAAAAATTAAGCTTGCCATTTTAGGTGGAATCATTGGCCTGATGCTGATGCTTACTATCTTTATCTATCGACTTGCTGTGAATATTAACATTCCCAGAATAGAATTTGCCGAATCGGAGTCATTGCCGAACATCGCCGAGAATAAGCCCCTCATCTGGTTTGGTGTGATTTCCCGCTATAATCCTCAGATGATTTATAAAGGTTATCAGCCGCTTATTGATTACCTTAGTGAACACACGCCTTATCGTTTTGAACTGCGGCTCAGCTCTGATTATGAAGAGAGCGTTCGGCAGCTTGAGAGGGGTGAAGCGGACCTGGCTTTTTTAGGCAGTCTTATTTATGCCCGCCGCCGTCAACTTTCTCATTTGCAGTGCATTCTCAAGCCGCTGAATCGTGATGGTGAGCCGCTTTTTTATTCTGCGCTGATTAGCCGTATTGATAGTCCAGTAAAAGCGCTGAGTGATTTGCGTGGCAAGCGCATTGCTTTGCCTTCCCGCCATTCCTGGAGCGGCAACTGGCTTTTGGACACTTTGCAAAACAGTGGAATCGCTGTGACAGAGTTGGGCAGAATAGATTATTTTCCCTATCATCACACGGTGCTATATCAGGCGCTGCGCGGCGATTATGATGCCGGCGTTGTCAAAGACCGTGTCTGGCGTGAATATTCTGGCAAGGATATGCGGGTGATAATGCTCAGTGATGCAGTACCAGGATCGCCAATCGTTGTGCGCAAAGGAGTGGATGATGCCCTCGTCCTGGCGGTAAAGAAGGCCTTACTGGCTATTGACTCACAAAAACCGGCATTTCAGCTAATGCTCTCAGATTGGGATGAAGAGTTTCGTAATGGTTTTGCGCCGGCCAATGATTCTGATTACGATGGGCTGGAGTTTCCCGTTGCTCAAAAGGCAGACGCCGATGAAGATTGATTTTTCCCAAAGGCTGGGGCTGCGGCTGCGTATCACGCTGACGGTGGGGCTGCTTATTTCGGTTTTGATGGCAGCAGTCTCAATTAGTATTATTTTTACCTGGCGTTCTATGATTCTCCAAAATGAGCTAAAAAGCGCCCGTGAACTCACGTCTGCCTTTGCGGTGCCAGTGCTAGACCTTTTGATCTACAGTTCCCAGAATCCTGGTTTTAGCAATACGCAGCTTCAATCGCAGATTAGTGATTTCCACAAAAAGATTCATGATATTCAGTTTGTTTTTGTGCTTGATGCAAATGGCGAACTGCTTGCCCGCAGTGATGACTATGCCGATGCTCCATATAGCTTTTTAGTGTCAGCAGCCGGTCGAAATGCCGCTTGTCAGTTGTCGAAGCATACCCATTATGGCTGGCTGATTGAATCCTTTCAACCGCTGCATATCGGCTCTAAAGTCTGGGGCACGCTGCATATTGGTTTCGATGCCAATCCTATTCACTATGAGATTAAGCACCTCTTTTTTCGTTTGTTTGCTTTCACGATTGCGCTGATTCTGGTAACTACTGCAGTCCTCTGGTTTTTGGTTGGCCGGCTTACTGACTCATTGCGCAATTTGCTTATCATGGTTGATCGGGTAGATATTGATTCGCAAGCATTTCAGGAATGGGTGGCTGAAAACGATGAAATTGACATTCTCCAAAATCGCTTCAAAGCTTTAGAACAGCGGCTGAAGGAGTCGCGCCGACAGCTTGTGGATGCACAGCGGCAGATTTACCAGGCCGAAAAATTGGCCTCTATTGGCAGACTCAGCTCCGGCGTGGCCCACGAGATTAACAATCCGCTGAATGGCATTCGCAGCTGCATCTATGCAATGGAAAAAGCCCCCGAAGACATGGAGAAGCAGCAGCGCTATCTGAAACTTATTCGCGAAGGTGTGCAGCATATCGAAATAGTGGTGCAGAAACTGCTGGATTTTGCCAAGCAAAGGCCAAGACAATTTCAAAAAATCAGTTGGGAGCGGCCAATTGAAAAGGCGTTGGATTTGCTGGCATTTCGCATCCAGCAGCGTGGAATTATTATTAAAAAAGATTACGCCAAAGCTTTGCCTTTTGTTTGTGCAGACGAGCAAACGCTCCAGGAGGTGGCGATGAATCTGATTCTCAACGCGATGGATGCTGTCTCGGAAAAAGGAGCTGTAACGCTCCATTTGTTTCATAAAGATAGCGCAGTCTATTTTGCGGTAGAAGATAACGGCTGTGGCATTGGCGCCGATTTTCTGCCACATGTTTTTGAACCATTTTTTACCACCAAGGATGAAGGCAAGGGAACAGGTCTGGGGCTTTCTGTATCATTAGGATTGATTGAATCTTATAATGGAACGCTGACTGCTGAAAGTGTGCCGGGCAGAGGCTCGAAATTTACTGTTGTCTTGCCGGCTGGAGAATGTCTATGAAAATTTTACTGATTGAAGATGAGAAAATTACCCGCATCAGTCTGACAGAAACCCTTCAGGAAGAGGGCTTTGGGGTTGAATCGGCAGCGACGGGTGCGGAGGGAATGGAGCTCATCAAAAAAAAGTCTTTTGACGTGGTGATAAGCGACCTGCGGCTTCCGGAAAGCAGCGGCATTGAAATCCTGCGCTTCATTAGCGCCAGCTCACCTGATACTTTTGTCATTGTCATCACTGCTTATGCCACAGTGGAGACAGCAATCGAGGCGCTGAAGCTTGGCGCTTTTGATTATCTGATAAAACCCTTTTCACCGGATAAGCTCCTCAGCACTTTGGGGCATATTCAGCGCATGTTAGCTATTGAGCATGAAAACCGTGCGCTAAAGAGTAAATTACAGCGCATCGAAGACCGAAGTCTTATTGGCAATACGGCAAAGATGATGCGCATCAAAGCCACTATTCAGGCCGTCGCTGATAATCCCTACACCGTCCTCATCGAGGGCGAAAGCGGTACTGGAAAAGAGTTGGTGGCTCGCTCGCTTCATCGGCAAAGCCATCGCAGCAAAGAACCCTTTGTGGCAATAAACTGTGCTGCCATTCCCGAAAGCCTTTTAGAAAGCGAGCTTTTTGGCCATGAGAAAGGCGCCTTTACCGGCGCTGACCGGCAGCATATCGGTTATTTTGAAAGAGCCGGCAGAGGAACCCTTTTTATTGATGATATTGATGATTTTCCCGTTAACTTGCAGGTCAAATTACTTCGGGTCTTACAGGAAAAAGAGCTGACTCGCATAGGCGGCAGCAAACTGATTGCTTTTCAGGCGCGGGTTGTCTGTGCCAGTAAAGTGAATCTCAGAGATAAAGTGGCCGAGGGCAGTTTTCGGGAAGACTTGTTTTATCGACTGCATATTATTCCCATTCAACTGCCTCCCCTTCGGGAGCGTATGGACGACCTGCCAACATTGCTGGAACATTTCTTTGAGAAACATGGCGCTAAAAAACTGATGAGCCGGCTTTCTCACGAATTACTCAAGCAGATGCATAAATATCATTGGCCAGGCAATATTCGGGAGCTGGAGAATTTTGTGGAGCGCTGCATTGCCCTTTCCGGCATCAATGATTGGGAATCTCTGGTGCTGCAGACCGTGACAGAAGGGCTGTCGCCAACCAATGTGACCATAAAGCCGGCTGAGGCTTCGCTATTGGAGAATGGTCTGGAAATGGCTCTGGCCCAACAGGAGGAAGCTCTTTTAAATACAGCTCTGGAAAAAGCAAATTTTAATGTCAGCAAGGCGGCGGAATTACTAAAACTGCCCCGCAGTACCTTTCGCAGTAAATTGGCAAAATTTCCCAAAATCAAAAGCATTCTCAATGAAAAGTAACGGGAATGATAACTTATAAGGAAAATAATATGAAAAAATCAATACTTTATGGCCTTTTCGCGGTGATTGTGATAGCGCTCTTTTTATGGGCAAATTTTGTTTATCAGCCCTTTGGAGAAAAAGACCCGCTCCTTATACTGGAAAAACAGGCTGAAACGCTGAATGCCCAGGGGGATTTTGCAGTCATTGGTAAAGGTGTAAGCCGCTCTGTCCAGATAGCCAGACAAAAAGCGGAATTGGATGCCAGAGTCAAATTGGCGCAAATGCAGGGAGAGTTTGTTGAGAATTTGCAGAAAGCTTATGAGAAGGAGGCCGGCGGCAGCGATTCAGTAATCAGTGCACAATTTAAAGAGCTGAAAAAATCCCTTACCGGAACGGTCAAAGGAAGCCATAGCATTGAGGAGCTGTCCACTGAGCAAGACGGCATGCCCAGCACACATATCCTGATGTCGGTTGCTGCGAATGATTTTAGAACGCACCTGAACAGCGAGCTGCAGAAGTACCCGGAGCTTCTCGAGTCCCTGAAAAAGAGTCAGGCTGGAAAAGGGATGCTTGAGGAAGGATTGAATTAAGTACGATTTGCCCAATCCATAAGTAGAAGAGTTTTTTGTATTTGATACAGTTTTAATAATCAAGAATTCTATGGAATCTTTTAACAGATATTTGTATCGGAAAAAAACTTGATTAATAATCTCAAAATTCCTATAATGATTGAGCGCAATTAGAAGCAAAAAATGGAGAGAAAGATGGATCGAAGAATAGTACTTAAAATCCTTGGGTTTGGAATGATAATGCCAACTTTTTTTGCTAAGAAGGCATTTGCCACAAGTTCTTATTATTTGCATAAGGATTTATGTATCAATTGTGGCAGATGCATTGATGTCGCACCTCATTGTTTTTAGGAAGCGGATGGGCATGTGGAATTTTCTGGTTAGTGTGGAGCTACAGGTGGACCAGATTACCATTATGGGTGTTCGGAATATGAGGATATGCAGGAAGCAATGACGGGCTGTCCTGTGGAAGCCATTGAAGAAATCGGAAAATAATTGAACAAAATGAGGTGAATAATATGATAAAACAAATATGGTTTGGTATAGTTGTGATTATCCTGATGCAATCCTGTGTACGAGATAAGCTTATTCAATATCCTGAGTCTATGCCTTATGTTTATGATGTACTGATTGATGCGGGTCATGGCGGTGATGATTCCGGTGCTCAATCACAATCTGTTTTAGAAAAAGACCTGATGCTTTCCTTGTCCCAAAAGTTGAAAAAGGCTTTGGAGCATGAAGGATACCGTGTTTACTGTACCCGAAGTAATGACGAAAGTATAAAGCTGAATGAGCGGATAGCGAAAATGGATTCCATCGAGGCCAGACTGTTCATTTCTTTGCATACGAATTTTTCGAAAGACGGCAACGATAATGGCATCAATCTCTATATCAGGAATCAACAGCAGAGCGGACCAGCCGCTGAAGCAATTCAAAAAGAGCTCACTCAGGCGTCACTGATGCACTTCAACAAAATCGAGGAGACCAGCCATTTCAAAATCCTGAACACACCATTTCCTTCAGTTATGCTTAATTTGGGTTATCTTTCAAACGAATCGGATTTGTTCATACTGAGAAATGAAGAGCAGCAGACTGTCCTCGCTCAGAATATCAGCAAGGCAGTGAAAAGCTATTTTCAACTACATAATTAATAGTAAAGTCTCGATGGGCTAATTATCCCACGAATTATTCGGATTTGCATAGTTAGTAGTTTTTTTATAATCGGGATATTACCGCTTTGGCAGTAATATTGTAAATATTTGCTAGAATATTCTTGAATCATTAGCAGCAGAATGATAGATTCCCGCTATGACAGTAAAAATGGAACTCAAAGAACTCATCAAAGTGCATCGAAAGCGAGCCGGGCTAAGTCAGAATGAGCTGGCTGTCTTGGCCGGTGTGGGTAAAACAGTCATTTTTGATCTGGAAAAGGGCAAGGAGACTGTCCAATGGCGAACGGTAAATGCCGTGCTCCACGCCTTGAATATTCAAATTTGTTATCAAAGTCCCCTGAAGGAATATAATGAGGAAAGCTGAAATCAAAATGCATTCCATTCCTGCGGCGCTGCTCACCGAAAACGAGGATGGCACCTGTATTCTTTCATATTTCAGCGATTACAAAGGGGAACCGGTATCATTGACCTTGCCGGTGCGCCAGGAGTCTTATCATTTTGACAGATTTCCGCTGGTTTTTGAGGGCTGGTTGCCGGAGGGGATGCTTCTGGAAGCTTTATTGAAAAATTGCAAGCTGGACAGAAATGATTTTTGGAGTCAACTTATGGCAACCGGAGCGGACTTGGTGGGAGCTGTCACCGTTTTCCCCATAGAGGATGAGTCGTGAATCGCTGTCCCATCACTTTTGAGCTTTGTGAGGGAATCTACAGTCCACGCGGGCTGTCGCTCTTGTCACGAGGTCTCACTGAGCTTTTGCCGCTTCCTTTCAGCGCTTCTGATTTACGCCGTGAAGCGATTGCCCGAGCCGGCAAAATGTCTGTGCAGGGCATGCAGCCAAAATTGTCAGCCATCTTTTCTCCAAAAAATAAGCAATTTGAGCTTAGAGACAATGGAGGCACATTTCTCATCAAACCGCAAAGCGAGTCTTATTTAAAGCTTCCCGAAAATGAAGCTTTGACATTGAAATTAGCCGCCCTTGCCGGAATCGAGATTCCCCTTTGCGGCTTGCTATATGCGCAGGATGGAAGCCTGAACTTTTTCATTAAGCGCTTTGATCGTTATGGTCACGGAAAGAAATATGCCGCCGAAGATTTTTCACAGCTTCTGGGACTTCCCCGTGGAAGTAAATATAAATCTTCGATGGAAAAGCTGGTGACGGTGATTGACAGCCATTGCACTTTTCCCCTGATTGAGAAAAAGAAGCTCTTTCAAAGGCTGCTCTTTTCTTTTATCACCGGTAACGAAGATATGCACCTGAAAAATTTCACCCTGCTGAGCCGGAAGGGGATTATCAGCCTCAGCCCGGCTTACGATTTGGTGAATACGAGCCTGGCATTGGGAAAAAGCGCTGATGAGCTGGCGCTTCCATTGGCAGGAAAAAAGAACCGGCTTAACAGAGCTGATTTTTTTGAATATTTTGGGAAGAACCGTTGCGGACTTCCTGAGAAAGTGCTTGATGCTGAATATCAGAATCTCCTGAAACACAAAGTGCAATTCATTAATCTCATCAGATATTCCTTTCTCAATGAAAATCAGCAGGAAGACTATATCAAACTATTAGAGCAAAGACTGAATCGGCTTCAGGAATAATACGCTGTTTGATTCAGCCGACAGCGATGTTAAATTCACTCCGAAAAATGGAAAGACAATGAAGAAATATTATATAGAGACTTATGGCTGTCAGATGAATGTCTATGACAGCGAGCTGGTGGCGGGCATTCTCAATGGAGAAGGCTACGAGGCGACGGCTTATCCGGAAGAGGCAGATTTGCTGCTCATCAATACCTGCAGCGTTCGGGAACACGCTGAAGACAAGGTGCACAGCCGTCTTGGAGAATTTTCTCATTTCAAGCAGGAAAATCCTGACGTGCTCATCGGCGTCATCGGCTGTATGGCCCAGAATCTGAAGAAAAAGCTGATTCAGAAAAAGCCTTACGTCAATTTTATAATCGGGCCTGATGGTTATCGTCATTTGCCTTTGATTTTGGAAGAGGCCCCGCGAAAAAAACATATCGTTGATACCAAACTTTCTCGCTTTGAGGTCTATGATGAGCTTTTTCCGGCGCGGAATGAGGGCATCAATGCCTGGATATCCATTATGCGGGGCTGCGACAAATTCTGCAGCTACTGCATCGTTCCCTATACCCGCGGACGGGAGCGCAGCCGCAGCTTAGAGAGCGTGGTCAATGAGGCGCGGCAGGTGATTGCCCAAGGTTTTCGGGAAATTACCCTACTAGGGCAGAATGTTAATTCCTACCGGCATGAAAAGCACCGTTTTCCCGATTTGTTAAAAGCGGTGGCAGAGGTGGATGGCGTGACGCGTCTCCGCTACACATCGCCCCATCCCCAGGATGCAGACCAGGCGCTCTTTGATGTGCACCGTGATTATTATCCCGTCGTCTGCAATCACATTCACTTGCCGGTGCAGAGCGGCGCTGATGCCGTTTTACAGGCCATGAACCGCAGTTACAGCCGAGATCATTATCTCAGGCTGGTGGAGCAGATTCGGGAAAGCATTCCCGATGTGGCCATCAGCACTGATATGATAGTGGGCTTTCCCGGTGAGAAAGTTCAGGATTTTGAGGATACGCTCAACTTGATGGAGAAGGTCCGCTTTGATGCCGCATTTATGTTTAAGTACAGTGAGCGGCCAGGAACAAAAGCGGCGCTGCTGGCTGATGACGTGAGTGAGGAGGAAAAAGACCGTCGCTTGCAGGCGATGATTGCTTTGCAGCGGGAACATACTCTGGCTCAGAATCAGCGGCATATCGGCAAGGAGGAATCCATTTTGGTAGAAGGTTTCAGCCGCAAGACCAAGGCCGAGATGATGGGACGCACCACACATAATAAGATTGTCATTTTTCCGGCAAAAGATTATCAGCCGAAGCAGCTCATTCATCGTAGCATAAGCGATGCCCGCGGCGTTACCCTCTTTGCGATGGAAGATTAAATCCTTTTATCAGCCTGATCTCTCAGAGGCAGATTTGAGCAGGAAATGGAAATCTGGCGGAAATTGGCTCGAGATTCATCATTATGCTATTTGCTTCGTTGCATAGTATCGGGATATCCGGGCCTTTTACACGGGAAAAGAACTTTTCAGCTCATAATTTTGCAATGAATTATCGTTTTTGCATCACTGCTGTCCTAAATAATCTAAAAAGCAAATATTAGCACATTATTTACAATGAGTTAACCGATTAGATTCGATAAT
>OMKS01002237.1_pt1 | contig 16311 bp, 10 predicted proteins | sample 1674721 | NCBI WGS metagenome assembly OMKS01 (sample SAMN06264996, study PRJEB25208) | sediment metagenome | isolation source: hot spring sediment | place: USA: California | collected 2014-09-02
AGCCCCCACCCCTCAGATTATGTGCAAGCGACAGCGGCCAGCTTGTGCTAACGCTGACCGCTGCGTTCATTTCATCCACTTGTGCGAGTCTCCCTGGCACAAAAACGCCTCGTGATTTGCACGAGGCTGGGAGATTGACCAAGAAACGCTTGTCGTTCAGATTGCAAACAGAGTGATTATAGCACAAAGTAGATGCGCGTCAAGTTTTCCGGTGCAAAAACAGCCAGCCTTATTCGGGTTCAGATGCGTTGCACGGTTCCGTCGGCGCAACCTACCAGAATTGGCATGCCCGGTGTGAATCCCATAGGAGCATAGACGGCGGTGATCTCTTTTCCGGCCAGCTCGGCTTCGCGCCAGAGATGCCAGGTTTCTCCCCCATCTTGAGACGCATATAGCACGCCTCCTTGCAGCACGAGACAATGGGGACGGCTCGGGTAGTGCGGATCGAGGGAAATCGCATTGACCGGCTCGGTGAAAACAGATTCTCCGACACGTGCCCAGGTATGGCCGCCATCCTGGGAACGCCACAGCCCGTGATTTTCTGTCCCGGCAAACAGCGTGGCATCTTGGGCGAAATTGGGTGAGAAGGCCAGGCTAAGCACGGCTTCAAACCCGCAGGGCAAATCCACCTCCCGCCAGGCCCGTCCGCCGTTGGTGCTGCGAAAGAGGCCGCTTTGCGTCCCGGCATAGAGCGTGTCGTCGGTGGCAAAAGCCGGGGAAATCGCCAGGCACAGAATGTTCAAATCCAACAGGCCGAAATTCCAGGCTACCCAGCGCCGTCCGCGATCGGAGGAGCACAGGACGCCATCTTCGAGAGTACCCGCGAAGAGGACGCCGTCCTGGGCAAAGTTCGGGGAGATTGTTAAGGCCAAAACTGCCGGTGGAGGAGAAGGCAGCCAAGCGCTTTCCCAATTCTGCCCACCGTCCCACGAGCGCAATATGCCCCCGTTGACGCCCACAAAGACATCACGCGCCTCCGCTGCGTCGGGTGGAATAGCCACCGCCAGCGCCGGCGGGGTCTCCTGAAGTGCCAGCGCCGTGAAAGCCGAATGCCAGGTCACGCCGCCATCGGTAGAGCGGTACAACCCTGAGACTTGCGCGGCAAAGCAAACGGCTTCCCGGCTGCTGCCAAACGCTGAAGCGGCAGCAAACTGATATACATAGTCTTCTTGCGGTGTGTTGTCAGATGTCATCATAGTTAGATTGTGCTACTCGCCAACGGCGGATTCTTGTGATGGACCAGAACATCCAGGGTCAGGGCCAACGCTGCCCCGCGGATGGCGCTGGATACAGCCGCTTTCACGACCGATGCGGCGTCATAGATACCGGATTGGGCCATGTCCGCGACATGTCCGCGTACAACGTCGAAGCCGAGACCCGCACCGGCCAGGCCGATCTGAGCGAGCGCCTTTTCCGGGTTAGATCCAGCGTTAGCGACGATGGTGCGGAAAGGAGCCTCGACAGCTTGTGACAGAATATTGTAGGCCACCCGTTCTTCAGCGTTTTCCGCCACGTTCATTTTGTTCTGGATCGCCGGCTGGCAGGCCAGGAGCGCTGCGCCGCCGCCGGGCAAAACACCCTCGCGCATAGCGCCACGCATGGCCTCCGCGGTCCGTGCCGCCAGCGCTTGACGTGTCTCGATGGCCAGGGGAGACTGATCCCCTACCCAGAGAACGGCGCACCCGCCGATCAATTTGCCGATCCGCTCTTGCAAGCGTTTGCGCTCTTTGGCATCCTCGAGTCGGGCCAGCCCGGCGCGTAAGGCTGCAATATGTTGGCGTAACTGGCGCGGATCGCCCTTGCCCCCAACAATGCCAAAGTTGTTCCTGTCGGCCCAGGCACGCCGCGCGTGTCCGAGGTCTTCGACGCGGACCGAATTCAGCGTATACCCCGCTGCCTGGAAGAAAGCCCGGCCTCCCGTCAAGATCGCCAGGTCCTCCAGGGCGGCGCTGCGCTGGATGATATCGAAGGCCGGCGCTTTGACGACTACGACCTGAATCCTTTCGCGGTTGGGTTCGGTCAACAAAACCGACATGGCGCGGTCAGAGATGGAGTTCGCTATCAATATCAGACTCTTGATCTCTGCGCGGACGGCCATAGTGAGAACAGGGAACAGCTCCTGAGGCTCATTGATACCCAAATCGGTGATCAAGATAGGGACATTGTTCAGTTGCACCTTCCCCAGGGCTGCATCTTGTATCATCGCGCGAGAGAAGAGACCGCCATCCCAATACATACCCTCGATGTAATCGCGCTCCAATTCCTGGCTGCGGCCTGACCGGATTTCTAAGCGCCCGTACTCCCCGATATAATCGAAAATTTCACCGAGCATTTTTGCCAGGGCGGGATCATAACAAATGGTTTCTGCCAGCCGGGCCAGGCGCTCCTTTCCGGATAGCTGCATCACTAAGCCATCCAGTTCATTCAGGATGACTTCGACAGCCGCGTCCAGGGATTGACGTAGGCGCATGGCGTTCCCGCCGGCGATGATATAGCGGAGGCCCTCATTGTAAATCGTCTGAAACATCACCGCTGCCGTTGCCGTGCCGTCGCCGACCCTCTCGTGCATTTCCCACAGGACCTGGCGCAGATACATCGCCCCCATATCCGCTGCACGGTTTGGAAGCTGAATAATCCGGCGGGCGATGACGGCGCCTTCATCCAGCAATTCTGGCATCTGGCCTCTGGACGCCTTTTCGATAGCGACCACGCGATGGATCGGTCCCAGGGTAGGGCGAATGGCATCGGCGATCGTATTAATCCCTTTTTGTATGCCCTGGTAAACTCCGGGTTGAAAGACGACCCCCGGAATTCCCGAGGTCTTACCTGGCTTTGTCATTTTGGCGCTCACCTCAACCTTTTATCCCACTCATCACGACACCCTTGATGAAGTAACGCTGCAAGATAAAGAATAGCAGTACAACAGGCGCTGTCATCGTCACAGAAGCCGCCATCAAAAGGTCCCAACGTGTCCGGCCAACTCCCAACATACTGCGGTATGTAGCCAGGCCAAGCGCAACCGTGAATTTATCAGGCGTGTTGATGTAGAGCAATGGGCCGATAAAATCATTCCAACTGGCCATAAAGGTGAAGATGGACACGGTGATAAATACAGACGTTGATAAAGGGACAAATATGCGCCAGTAGATGCCCAGTTCACTACAACCGTCTATCCGGGCCGCATCCGCCAGGTCTTCGGGTACTGTCCGGAAGAATTGGCGGAAGAGAAAGACATTGAATGCCCCTCCCCCAAAGAAGTAAGGCACCACCAGAGGTAAATTACTGTCCATCCACCCAAGCCGGCTGAAAAGGATGAATTGGGGTACCATCGTCACGTAATAGGGCAGCATCATCGTGGCCAGGGCAACGCCAAACCAGAAATCTCGACCCGGAAATTCTATGCGAGCAAAGCCATAGCCAACCAAAGAAGCCGTCAGCAAGATGGCGATCTGATTGAAAATCACGATGACCATCGTATTTCTAAAATAGAGCAAAAACGGTTTTTGGGTCAGCGCTTCTACATAGTTCATCCACCGCACCGGATTGGGAATCCACTGGATAGGAAACTGAAATACCTGGGTTTCGACTTTTAGTGAGCTACTGACCAAAAACGCAAATGGAGCAATCATGATGATGGCCCCGATGAACAGGATCGCGAGAACGATCAAACGTCCGATGGATTCACTGTTGGGAAGTCTGTTTTTGAAAGCGCCAAGCAGCGATCGTTGAATTGAATTTGGCATAGTTTCTGTGCTCATAGTTTCGTCTCCACGATGGGGTTATGTTGCGCAGCGCTCATTGGTAATGCACCCTACGCCCTACTGTCCTGAAAACGAGTACGGTGAAAAACAAAATGATAAAGAAGAGCACCCAGGACAAAGCGGCGGCATACCCCATTTTAAAGTATCTAAAACCGACCCGGTAAAGATGTAACACGTAGAACAGCGTGGCGTTTTGCGGACCGCCACTCGTGATGAGGTAACCCGCCGTAAAGACTTGAAAGGAGCCGATGATTCCCAGGATGAGGTTAAAAAAGATCACCGATGACATCATAGGTATCGTGACGTGCACCATCTGGGCCCATCTTCCGGCCCCGTCGATTTTAGCGGCTTCATAATAGACCTCATCAATCCCCTGCAAACCGGCTAAGTAGATGATCATAGACTGGCCGACTCCCCACAGACTCATCAGGATGAGCGCCGGCAAGGCATATTCCGGTCTTTGCAGCCAGGCAACCTTCGGTATTCCGAAATAATTCAGAATCGCATTGAGCAAGCCGAAATCTGTATTCAAAATCCAGGCCCACAACACGGCATTAGCAACCGCAGGTACAATGCTGGGCAGATAGTAAATCGTGCGAAACAGGGCAATCCCCCGCACTTTCGTGTTGATCAGCAGGGCCATGGAAAAACTGACAACCATGCCAAGCGGTACAGAAACGAAGGTATAAATCGAGGTAACTTTTAGCGCTTGCCAAAAAAGTTTGTCAGAAAACATCGTTTCAAAATTCCCAAAACCTACAGATTTGGCAGGTGTAATTAAATCCCATTGCTGGAACGTTAACCAGGCCGACATTCCGGCCGGATACAAAACCCAAAACAGCACCCCCAGGAGGAAAGGGCTGACAAAAAGATAGCCCGTAATGGTGCGCCGCCCACGAGGCGTTTTAAACCAATGAAAGAACCTGCCAAATCTTGAGATCGTTTGGGTGGATGGCTGCCTTGAAAACTCGTATGTTGTACTCATTCTAACCTCACATCAAGAAGACTCAGGACAAGAAAGACTACAAAAGTCTCAGCACGTATTGCGCCTTGCAGACCTAGTGTTTAGCGTACAAATTGGCTCAAGCAAGTGCCTCGTGAGACTTTTGTAGTCTGGCTCCTGCTACTGACTGAAAAGGATGTCGCATTAAAAGCCTTGTATTCCGGGCAGTTGGTCAGCGTGACGATAATTCTATCTTGACTTATCTTTTACGCAAGTGTTGTAAAGGGTGTTTTTACGAGCTTGGCTCGTAAAAACACCCTCGTCGGAAATTTACGGCGATAGCTTACCTAACCCGGATAAACCGGAAATAAATGGGCTTTCGACGCCCGTTTTTCTTGCTCGTTGTGCAAGAATTTGCGCGGTTAGGCCCTATTTAGCCGCTTCTTCCAGGATCGCGTTAGCTTCTGGCACCACCGCCGCCAGCGCTTGTTCTGCCGTTTGATCTCCAACCCAAATCGCGTCCAGAGCTGGGTTGACGATCGACATGGCTTCGTCATATCCTGGCGGCATGTATAGAACGTGCCCGTACTTCGGCACATATTCGGTCACGATCTTGTCGTAGCCGGGCGGATGGACACCCTCACCCGGCGCCTGCCGCTCAGTATACCACTTTTCCATCCCTGCAGGAGTCATCAAAGCCGTTTGGCTGGGCAGCCAAAGCCCCATTCTGAGGAATTTCAGTTGGTAGTATTCAGTTGCCAGGAACCTCAACCACCGCCAGGCCTGTTCCGGGTATTTCGTGCCGGCAAATCCAGAGTGAATGTGAGCCTGCATATCGGTAGCCGGTGTCTTGAACTTCGGACATACAGCCGTACCCAGCTTGGCGTCGATCTTGGTAATCCAGGACAGCGCCCAGGAACCGTCAATCGCCATGGCTAGTTTGCCGGTCTCCAACATCTGGGTGTTGGTCAAGCCCAACGCCTCCGTGGCTGTGCCGCGCGGGGCGACGTTTTCGACCAGCATCAGGTCGGCAACCTTTTGAAGAGCCTCGGTGGCTTCGGGCTTGTCGAGTTCGATCAGACCGGTATCCTGATTCAACCAGTGCCCCCCGTTAGAGGCAATTGCGGCGTGCAAGGGGATTGACCAGGTCGGCCACTGGATGGCCCAGCGTTCCATATTGTCCCGATCGAAGCCATTCTCGCCAGGATGCCGGCCGTTAACGTCAATCGTCAACTGCCGTGACACTTCCAGGAAGTGATCCCAATCCCAGGCTTCGTCAGGCGAATTGCTGGGCGGCTCAATGCCTTCTTGTTCGAAGATGTCGGCGTTGTAATAGATGTGTGGGGCTACCCAGCAGGAGCCGATCCCGTACCACTTGCCATCGCGGGTGCAGCGTTCTGATTCTTGTGGCTCGATGAAGTAATCCTTGGCGCCTAGCACCGGATCGCCTTGCAGGGCTGAGGTGATGTCCAGCAGCAACCCTTTCTTGGCATACTCCTGGAAGATGGTATTGTAGATAAAGGCCGTATCCGGGGGCGTTCCTGCGGCGACCATCGCCATAATCTTTTCACCATAGTTTTCCGGGATTTGTATCCAGTTGATCTTTACATCAGGATTTTCTCCCTCGAATGTTCTGGCGGAAGACACCACCCCGTCATTTTCCTCCGTCCCTCCCCAACCGGTGAAGGTAATGGTGACGGGGTCTGCAGCAGGTGGGGCCTGGACCGGCGCATCCGCTTTCGGTGCTTCCGTTGCTGGCGTTGTGGGCCTCTTGCACGCTGTGAGAATTGCCGCGCCGCTTGCCAAACTCGCGAACTTGATGAAATCGCGCCTGTTCATCGTTTTCGACATGATTCTTTCTCCTTTCTAAAAAGACTAAAAGTTTATGTTTGGACCACACTGCATTTTCTACACATTTCTTATTTGCTTATTTCACCTCCTGTCCATCCCCTGTCCACCACAAGGAAGCCAGACCCGCATTGTGCCCGGCCCACGATTCGCCCAGGCATAATACGGGACGGCTGTCAGTTCCAAATCCTGGTACGATGGAGTGACCAACGATAATGCCCGATAGAGGATGTCTTCCCAAGCACTCAGATCCTCCACCGCTCCATGCGCTTTGATTTCCACGATTTTCCCCAACATGTCCTCTCGCCAGATCGCTTCAAGCGGCGCGGTCGAGTGAATCCGCACATCCGACAGATTCACGCCGGCCGGCAGGTCCACCCCCTCAAAACAATACACCAATGGGCCATACGTGATGGCCAGACTGCCCCGCGTGGCATCGACACGCGGATGGGGCTGGATCAATCGCGGGGTTAACCGCAGATTCAATTGAACGGCCTCGCCTGGCTGCCAGGTGCGCTTGAACCTGACGTACCCCCCGGCGTTTGCCGATACGTCGCTCAGGTGGTCGCCGATCTGTATACTGGCTTCCTCACACCAGGCAGGAATGCGCAATGCGATTTCCCACGGCGCGTCGCCGGTTTCTTCGACAATCAGCTTTATCTGGCCTTCCCAGGGATAGGCGGTCTCCAGGCGCACCTTGACCGGATTGCCGCCCAGATCGGCTGCGATTTCAGAGGCGATGTACTGGTGAATCTGAAGGCCGGCCGCGCTGGTCGTGGCGACGTAATGTCCCAGCAGGGCAATCTGGCGCATCACGTTGGGGGGACAGCAGGCGCAGCCATACCATTCGGGTCGTTCGATCCCGCCCGGGCTCGAGAGCGGATTGACATAAAAATAGCGCTGCCCGTCCAGCGAGATCCCGCTTAAAAACCCATTGTAGAGTGAGCGCTCGATCATATCAGCGTGACGCGCGTCGCCGGTAATCGCCAAGAGTCGCCAGTTCCACATCATATTCGCTATTGTGGCGCAGGTTTCCGCATAGGCGGTGTCGTTGGGAAGTTCATAGGCTGCGCCAAAGGATTCGCCAAGATGCCGGGCGCCTAGCCCTGCCGTGAGGTACAGTTTGTGGGCAGTCACGTCCTGCCACAGCCGTTTCGCGGCTTCCAGCAAGGCCGCATCGCCGGTCTCCAGGTAAATGTCGGCGACGCCGGCCAGTAGATACAACTGCCGGACGGCATGACCTTCGACGATCTGGGCCTCCCGAACCGGAACGCGATCCTGGTGGTAGTCAGTACCGAAGGGTGTCCGGCCGATCATCTTGCCCTGACCACGTTGATCGACGAAAAAGCCGGCCAATTCGAGATAACGCTGCTCACCGCTTTCGCGGAACAACTCCACCAACGCCAGTTCGACTACAGGATGGCCCGGCACGGCATCCCTTTTGCCGGGGCCAAAGGTGGCGTCGATGTGATCGGCAAAACGGCAGGCAATATCGAGGAGCGTGGTTTTACCCGTGGCGCGATGGTGGGCGACCGCGGCTTCGAAAAGATGCCCGGCGCAATACAACTCGTGGCCCATCGCCAGCTCTTGCCACTTTTTTTCGGGTTCCACCACCTGATAATAAGAATTGAGATAGCCATCTGCCTGCTGAGCGGCCGCCAGCAAATCAATCGCTTTATCCGCCATGGCTTCAAGCTCCGGATCGGGACGATTGACAAGCTCATAACTGACAGCCTCAAGCCACTTGTAAATGTCCGAATCCATAAAAACTGGTCTGCGGTATTCGCCCACCCCTGAACCGGCCGCTAACCGCACATTGTTGAAGTTGCCCGAATCCTCCAATTTGCGGAAAGCGTGTTTCAGGCTGATCTCGTGGTTGATCGCTTGCCGGCCAGACCAAAATCCGCCGCTCACGGACACATTTTTCAGCGGTAGCGTCTTAAGACGGGCGTATGGGCTGTGCGTCGTGTTTATTTCCATAATAAGCTCCTCAAAATAGGTGATTGTGTTATAATAAGCAAACGGTTCTCAGGGTTCAGGTGGCGTCAAAACACCGCCAGCTTATCCCTGATAACTGGTTCGATCAAGAGAAGATGCCGCCGACTCCCCAGTCAATGCCGGCATCTTCTCTTAATTTATAGGGTTGTATTTATAGACCTCGGTAAGCACTTACCGAGGTCTATCCGCCACTTTAGCGCCGATGAGCGCCGCAAGATTCCCGAACGATCAGCTCCCCTGGAATTTGCGTGGCATCCTCCAGTTCTTCCCCGCCAATTTGCTCTAATAACAATCGGGCGGCGGCCTGGCCCATTTCGTAGGACGGCATGCGGACAGTCGTCAGCGCGGGTCTGATCCAGGCAGCAAAATCACGATCATCGTACCCGACAAGGGCGATATCTTCGGGGATTTTCAACCCGGCCTCTTGAATCGCATACATAGCGCCCAAAGCCATGATATCGTTGGCCGCAAAAATGGCCGTGGGCTTCTCTTCAAGCGCCAACAACGCCTGAGTGGCCTCGTATCCGCTATCAACGCCCCAATCCCCATACTCGATCAAGGCTTCATCCACCGGCAAACTGTGCTTCAATAACGTATCCCAGTACCCGGAGAGGCGATTCTGGGCCTCAATCCAATCTTGCATCCCCCCGATAAAACCAATTCGCCGGTGGCCCAGGTTGATCAAGTGTTGCGTGGCTAACTGAGCGCCATAGTGATCGCCAGGCCCCACACAATTGCTGAGGCAGTTGCCGAACACGCGATTGACAAAGACGAAGGGTCTATCTTGCAAGGACAAGATGGCGTCGTTATAGGTGTGCAACCAGGAATTCAAAATGATGACGCCGTCTACCTGGCGGCTGTAGAAAGAATTAATGGCCTCGATAGCCAAGGCCTGATCGCGGTTTGAATAGGCAATTGAAACCGAATACCCTGCATTTCGCAAGCCATCCTGGATGCCCTGAACGGTTGCAGCGGCAAAAGGAGATTGCATTCTGTCGACAATGACCCCAACCAGGTGAGACCGATTGCTCTGCAGGCTTCGCGCCACGAGATTGGGCTTATAGCCCATTTCTTCAGCGAGCTTGAGAATCCGCTGGCGATTTTCTGCTTTGATGGGGTAGTCTTTGTTAGATAGGACCCGCGAAACCGTGGAAACGGAGACTTGAGCCACGCGGGCGATATCGGCTAACGTCACGGTCATAGTATGCTTTCCTTTGCTGGGATCAAGCAAACGTTTGCGGAATACTTAATTATTATATGCGCAAACGTTTGCTTTGTCAATAGGTAGACCCCGAAAATTCGGCAAACGTTTGCGGATTTTGTCCGCATCAGACGGGCTAACGTTTGCGCTACTTGCCCGTTCAACGAGCTTTTAGATTCAGCGAGTTGCACCTTCCGGAAAGCTGCGCACGTATGACTTGGAGCAAAACTCTGGGATAAAGCGGCTTTTCCGCTCTTGCAGGGTGTGCTGAGCTTCCCGGAGGGTTGTGCTCGTCTAAATGCAATGCTATCATGAAGTTTCACGAAAGATTCGCGGTAACTATTCAGGCACGTAGGCCGACCACGAATTTTTAACGAATAAACGAATGAATGTCTGGCTAACGCGCGTTTTTGGTTCAGCCCGAGCCCAAATTCGTTTATTCGTTTCCTGATTCGTGGTCGGCAAGCCCTACACCCGAATCATTACGATTCGCGTAGATTAGCGAGATTATGTACTCGTCAGGATGATATTGGACAACCGCCAAGACACCAAGAGCGCCAAGTTTTTAGGACTTCTTGGCGGCCTTGGCGACTTGGCGGTAGAAAAAGCGTGTTACCAATGTGTTGAACATCCTCTTGCCCATTACAAGATTAGCGAGATTAGCGGTTTTTTTCGAAGGAAAGGACACGGTCATGCAACGTCTGAAAGCAGATATGGCCCTGGTGGTGGTGACGATCATCTGGGGTTCGACATTCGTGGTCGTCAAGAATGCGCTCGATGCGGTGGGGCCGCTGGTGTTTGTGGCGGCGCGGTTCTGGGTGGCAGGTGGCGCGCTGGTGGGGCTGCTCCTGCTACAGCGTAAAATCGCGTCGCGGCCAATCCCCATACAGCCACGCGCGCTGCGGGCCGGGGCGTTCACGGGCGTCTTCCTCACCCTGGGCTACGTGCCGCAGACCATCGGCTTGCAGACCACGGAAGCCGCCAAAGCCGCGTTCATCACCGGGTTGAGCGTGGTGCTCGTGCCGCTCTTCGCCGCGACGTTGCTACGCAAGCCTCCCACCCGCACCGCGACCTTTGGTGTCCTCGTTGCTACCGTGGGCCTGGGTCTGTTGACGTTGAACCTGAACCAGCGCCTCGCGCTCGCGCCCGGCGACCTGTGGGTGCTGCTGTGCGCCGTCGGCTTTGCGGCGCACATCACCAGCACCGCGTGCTTTGCTCCAAATTACGACGTATTGCCATTCACAGCGATGCAACTGCTCACCACGGCGGCGCTCTCGACAGGGGCCGCGCTGCTGTTCGAGCGCCAGGCACTGCTACCGCCGGCATCGACGCTGCCGGCTATCGTGTATATGGCGTTGATTGCCACAGCGTTCGTCTTCGGCGTGCAGACGTGGGGACAGCGCCACACCACGCCCACGCACACGGCTTTGATTTTCGCGCTGGAGCCGGTCTTCGCGGCGTTGTTCGCCGTCGCATTCGCCGGAGAACTCCTCGGAGTTGGCGAGTGGCTCGGCGGCGCGCTCATCCTGCTCGGCATGATTGTCGCCGAAGTCGGGGGCATCGTCATCAACAAGCGACGGCGACAATGAGTAAAATATGGCTATCGCACGTGCAATACATCATCAATCTTATTTGGATTTTTTGACTTCACAGCCAAACTCGCATATACTTAGGGTACGGCTTTTGACTTTCGACTTTTGACTTTCGGCTTTCGACAGTTTTCAAAAGGAGGATAACGATGACATTCCGTATGCGTTGGCCTACAGAGTATGGGACGATTACCCAGCGATTTGGCGTCAACCCGCATATCTACAACAAATTCGGCCTACCCGGCCATGAAGGCATCGATTTTATGGCTCCGTATGGCAGCGAAGTCTATGCCGGCGCCGATGGGTTCGTAAGTGACGTACGTCTGGATGGCAGCACCGACCCCGTCGGCAAGCCCTACGGCAATCAGATCCGTATTCAGCACGATGACGGCTACGAAACGATTTACGCCCATCTGGCGCAGGCCGTGGTCACCCGCGGGCAATTCGTGAAAGCCAAGCAACTGATCGGCCTGGCCGACAACACCGGCAACTCCGATGGCTCCCACCTCCACCTGAGCCTTAAAAAGCAAGGAGCCACCGCCTCCGGTCAGACCAACTATCCCCACGACCTCATCGACCCCACGCCGTTTCTGGAACCGTTTTCCGGCGGCGGCGGGACGACGCCGCAACCGCCTGCCAACACAACCATTAACGTCCAGGTAGATAGCCCCGACGCCGGTTTTCTCAACGTGCGGCAAGCGCCTTACGTGGGCGCACCTGTGGTCGATCAAGCGCAACACAACGCCATCCTCGGCGCGCTGGAAGACGCCGATGTGGCCCGCAACAAGGTAGGGAAGACGGGTCAATGGCTCTGGGTGCGGCTGCCCAACGGCAAGGTCGGCTACGTGGCGGCCTGGTATCTCAAGTTCCCACTGCCCATCCCCATAGAGGAACCGGCAACGGTCGTGTTTGTCGTCGTCGAAAGCCCGGACCAGCCGCTCAGATTGCGCCAGGGGCCGGGTACGGGATTCGCGCAGTTAGCCGAGCTGCCGCACGGGACGGTGCTCAAGGCGCTCGAAAAGGAGGCCGTGGTCAAGCAGAAGATCGGCCAGATGAACCAGTGGCTCCACGTGCAGACGCCCGCCGGGTTGACGGGGCATTGCGCTGCGTGGTACGTCAAGCTGCAAGCCGGCGGCACGCAGCCGGTGGTTCCCCAACCTCCGGCAGGCACGCCGACCGGCTACGTCGTCGTCGAAAGTCCTGAATTCGGACTGCGGGTGCGCGCGGGCGCAAGTACAGCCACGCAGCAGGTGTGGTGGGTACCGCACAAGACGGTTCTGGAATCGCTGGAAACTCCCGCCGCCACGGGCAGCAAGGTTGGCAAAATGGATCAGTGGATCAAGGTGCGCACGCCGGCCCGTTACGAAGGCTACGTCGCCGCGTGGTACGTGCGCCATCCCACCCAGGAAGACAACCGCAAGCCTGCCGGTGAGGTCAATCTCCCCACCGGCGTCTCGCCGCACATCTTTGGTATCCACGCGGTAGACATCTCGGACGATCCGCACACAAAGGGCGCGATTCGCGGGTTGTACCAGGGCACGGGAAAGAAGGGGTGGGTCTTCTTCACCCAGATTTGCGGCAAGACCGCGCACACCCTCCAGCCGAACAACGACATCCGCGCCTTCTTCTGGGAATGGGCCAGCCAGGGGTATGGCGTCATCGTGCGACTCAATCACGGTTACGAACCCGGCGGCACGCTGCCCGAAAAGAAATATTACGATGGTTTCGCCGCCGCCGCCGCGCGGTACGTAGAACTATTCCTCAAGCGCACGGATGTACCGGCCGAAGATTACACCTGGACCATCCAGATCGCCAACGAGCAGAACAACCCGCGCGAGCATCCCGGCGGCTTCGAACACCCCACCGAGCACATCTCCCCGGAGATGTATGCGGAGGCGTTCAACAAAACCTATGCCAAGATCAAGGCGGTGCTGCCCAACGCCATCGTCTGCCCTGGCGCAATCGACCCTTACAACTATATGCCGTGGAAGGCGCAAAACAACGCCCAGTGGCGGCCCTTAGAATACTACGAGACGATGCTGGCGAATATCCACGCGCTCGACGGCATCATCCTGCACGCCTACACGCACGGGCCGAACCTCGAAGCCGTCACCCATCTGCGCCGGTTTGGCAACGGGACGGGGCCACTGTGGGACCACTACTACGATTTCCAAATCTACCGGCTGTTTATGGAGCGCATCCCGGCGAAGTGGCGCGATCTGCCGGTCTATATCACGGAGATGAACCACATCCACCGGCCGGCCGGTGAGCACGACCAGGGGTGGATCAGCCATAACGTCGGCTGGGTGCGTGAGGTCTACAAGGAGATCGATCGCTGGAACAAGACGCCTTACACGCAGCAAATCCGCTGCGGTCTGCTCTACCGCTGGTTCGGCGATCAGTGGTCGCTCAACGATAGACCCGGCATCCTGGAAGACTTCAAGATGGCGCTCAGTAGCGACTATCGCTGGCGCACCGCGGAAGTTGGCGCGTTCGACTTCGCGCCGAGCGCGGGCAAGACGGTGAGCGCGCAGCAGGTAGAGCGCGTCGAAGAACGGTCGCTGGTTCGCCCGGACGATCTGACGCGCATCTGGGGCATCGGTGACAAGACCCAGCAGGTACTCAACGCCGCCGGCATCTTGATCTACGAACAGTTGGCGCGCCTGACGCCGGAACAGCTCAAAACGATTGTAAGCGAGAGCGGTCTACGAGCGCGTTATCTCGCCACGTGGCCTGAACAGGCGGCGGTGCTCCTCAGAGGAAATAAGGATGCGCACACGGATCTGTTGCTAAAGAAGGGATTGCGCATCCCCACGTAAGGTAGTACGGCGCGGATAGCTACGCTCGGAGCGGATCGCCAGATCCGCGACGCTACGCCAAATTGGGGAACGGCCGTTCCCCTCGGAGCTATGTAACTGGGGAGTCATTTATGCCGAGATGTAGTAGTTTCCCGGTGACCGATCGAATCTGGAGAAGTTCAGGAAGAAAATCGGCGCGGCGCTGAACCGCGCCGATTTTTTATGGCCGGTGAAGCCGTAGCGCGATGTAGGCCGGACGGTAAATCCCGTTAGGGCGCAACAGGCTGAACAGCGATTCGGGGCGTTCCGCGCCCCAGGTCACGCTCATATTCAGGTTCCAAATGAAAAACGGCCCCACCCACGGACGTTCGCGCATCAGGCGCGCCGCCGTTATCAGGTACTCGGCCTGCTCCCGCTCCGTCACCCACGCGGCGTAGGAATACGCGAAATCATGTGGCAGATCGGTCGAGCGGATGCCGTCGGCGGCAGGCCAACCAAATTCCGTCGGCCAGAGCTGCGCGTCTACTCCTGCTTCGAGCAAAATGGCGCGATAATCTTCCAGCGTATCCAGGAAGAAGAAGCTCGGATGATTATTCCAGGCCGTGCGGACGTGTGTGGCGTCCGTCGCGCGCTCTCCCGGCGGATTACCGTAACCGTAAGGATGAATGCCGACCCCGTCCACCCACTGCGCCAGCCCCGCCTGGAGCGCCTCGCGCAGGAAACGCCGGTCGTCGATGGCGTTCACGCCGTCGTCGATGCCGGTAACGGCAGGCCCGGCGCTGATGATCAACGCCTGCGGGTCGGCCTGGCGTATGGCCTGGCTGCCTGCCGCCGTCAACGCGACAAACGCCGCCGGATCGAGCGGTTCACCGTACCATTCGCGCTGCAAATTCGGCTCGTTCCATAATTCGTAAGCCGTAATGCGCCCGGCGTAGCGCGACGCGAGCACGCCCATAAAACGCCCAAATTCCGCCGGGTCCTGCGGCGGGCCGTTGTGGCCCGGCTCTGCCCGCAACCAGCCCGGCGCATCCACCACACCCAGCAAAAATTCGAACCCGAATTCGTTGCTCAACCGCACCCAACGATCCAGTTCCACCCAGCGATAACGCTCCGGTGTCTGTTCGATGATCGACCACTCCACCTGGATTTTGATCCAGCCGAAGCCCAAGCCCTCAACCCAACGCAGCACAAGGGATGGATCGTCGGTGTTAGGATCGATTTGGATGCCGAAAGACGGTTTGGGGACCGGCGGTGGCAATTCGGTAGGGGTTGCGGTCGGAGCAAGCGTGGGAATCGGCGTCGGCGACGCTTCTCCCGCATCAACCAACGGTAGAAAAATGGTGGTGTCTTCATCTGTGTCCGGCGTCGCCAAATCGCGTGCCGGAGGGGTTGCTGGCGGCGAGATAGCGGGCGTCGCCACAGGGGAGACGCCGTCCGGCGTCTCCGCCGGCGCACCGAGTCTGCATCCCACTATAGCCACAAGAAAAAGGAGCCATAGCCATTTCATATTCTTCATCGTGATTTCCTTTCACAAAAAGCGCCGGATGACCCGGCACAAACGGTTTCAATCCCGGCAAAACGCCACACTCAGAGACGCGCGTCCTGATAGGTCTCCATATCGATGCGCAGGTTACCAAGCCGCAGCGCCACTACCTGTCCTTGCCTATCCCACGGCGTGCGCAGCCATACGGCAGCGTCAGTAGCACTCTCGACCAACGCCAGCGCCAACGCAAAGCCATCGCGCCCTTCCAAAGCAGCCAACTGACCCGGTGTAAACTCCCGATCCGGGAAGACGGCCAGTTGGCGATAGACCAACGGGAGGCGCTGCGCCGATGCAAAATAAGCGCGGTAACACGCCGCGCGATAGGCACGACGCGCTTCCGTCGTGCGCGGGCGCACGGCGGTACACACGGGCAATTCCACCAGATTCACGTCCGGCAGATGCCGCAGCGGCGACAGCAACGGCTCAAGCTCCTGCGCGCGTGCCAACGCCACCACGGTACATGGACGGAATAACTCCACTTTCGCCCACTTGAGATCGGCGCCGCCATACAACGGATCGATCAGGCCGGACGTATCCACGAGCAACGCGTCCACCTTCTCCCGCAGCACGAAGCGTTTCATCCGGTACAGCCCCATCAACACCGCCAGCATTGAGCCGGCGGGCGTGTTG